>Ga0209272_10000177_pt1 | contig 70550 bp, 64 predicted proteins | sample tdDd002_FD_187125 | JGI IMG/M metagenome (GOLD analysis project Ga0209272, IMG submission 187125) | Marine sediment microbial communities from the Atlantic coast under amendment with organic carbon and nitrate - tdDd00.2 (SPAdes)... | ecosystem: Environmental > Aquatic > Marine > Coastal >...
ATGCTAGGGCTTTTTCGTCTCTATAAGGTTAATTTGGTCTGCGACCAACGAGTCCCGCTTGCCTGCAAGCCCAGCCGTCCGCCACTTATTTAGAAAGCCTAGTCTTACGACTAGGCTTTCGTCGTTTATGAACGAATATTTTAGAAGCCCGTTGCTGACGCAACGGGCTTTTTGCATTTAAGAGGTAAGGAATAGTGCTAGATCTCTATAGCGCTTCTTGGAGCTGCGAAATCTTTGACTGACATATTGTCATTCCATAGAACGACGAAGGAGTGAGTTGGGAATCTCATTGATTTTTCGACTTACTCCAAGCGATCTCTCTACTGTTGACGCCCATAGTTCGCACAGCTGTCTAACTTATCGAAACTAAGTTGGGTCGACACTAACTGTTAACTTCCAATAATTTCTCGCTTCTCAGCAACAAAAAAGGCCAGCTAATGCTGACCTTCTGTTTAAATTTGTTGTTGTCCGATTAAAGAATAATATCTCTAACTTCAGGATCTTTACGCTCTAAGTAATGAATTGACTTAATACGACGAATTGTACGGCAGCGACCGCGAATCAGCAGTGTCTCGGTAGTCGCAATATTACCTTGGCGAGTGATCCCCTCAAGCAGGTCACCTTTTGTAATACCGGTTGCTGCGAAAACAACGTTATCACTGCGAGCCATATCTTCCATTGTCAGAACAACATTGGCTTTTACGCCCATCTCTTCACAACGTTTCAATTCAGCTGCACCATAGATACGGTTTTCTTCGCTGTCGCCTTTCACTTCATGACGTGGAAGCAGTTGGCCATGCATGTCACCATCTAATGCGCGAATTACTGCTGCAGATACTACGCCCTCAGGAGCGCCACCAATACAGTACATAGCATCTACTTCGCTGTCAGGCATACAAGTCAGGATAGACGCTGCAACGTCGCCGTCAGGCACTGCGAACACTCTTACGCCCATTGCTTGCATCTCTGCAATAACTTCATCATGACGAGGCTTAGCTAAGGTAATAACAACCAATGTATCTAGAGTCTTATTTAGCGCCTTAGCAATGTTCTCTAAGTTTTCTTTCAGTGGTTTATTTAGGTCAATACAGCCTTTTGCTCCAGGACCTACAACCAATTTTTCCATGTACATATCTGGAGCTTTAAGGAAACTGCCTTTTTCGCCTGCAGCCAGCACAGCAAGGGCATTCGATTGGCCCATTGCGGTCATGCGTGTTCCTTCAATTGGGTCTACTGCAATGTCGACTTCATCACCACCAATACCGACTTGTTCACCGATGTAGAGCATAGGTGCGTCATCGATCTCACCTTCACCAATCACGATCTCTCCGCTGATCTCTGTTTTATTGAGTAGGGTGCGCATAACTTCCACTGCTGCACCATCAGCTGCATTTTTGTCGCCTCGACCAAGCCATTTGTAACCAGCTAGTGCTGCCCCTTCGGTAACTCGAGAAAATGCCATTGCTAAATCGCGTTTCATGATGACTCCAAAATTCAAGGAAAGAGAAAAATAAAAACGGCAGAATTTTAGCATATCAAGAAGGAAACGTTTGCTTTTTTAATTGAACGACCATTGAACTGCATCAATCTAGTGGGTTAAATTGGTCATTGAGATTAACCAGCTCCCTAGATGTAAGGTGAATGTCAATTTGCGCTGTTTTTTTGACCGAATGGTGCAAAATATCAAATATAGGGAGTGTTTATCAGCTCTCGGCTGAGTAGAATGGAACAAAATAGGTTTTGGTACATCAGTGACCAAAACCCTTATCCGAATAAATATAGGTAGGCTAAGATGTCTTTTGAAGTACTAGAACAACTAGAAACTAAAATCCAAACTGCAGTAGATACTATTGCCCTTCTACAGATGGAAGTTGAAGAGCTTAAAGAAGAAAAAGAAAAGCTAGCAACTGAAGCGAACGAGCTACGCGCAAACCGTGAAGAGCTTGAGCAGAAAGCTCAGCAGATGCAACAAGAGCACTCTGCATGGCAAGAGCGCATCCGTAACCTACTAGGTAAGATGGATGAAGTAGAGTAAGTCCATACTTTACTTGAACAGATCAAAAAGGCCGAACATTGTGTTCGGCCTTTTTGTTTTGAGCGGGATTTTCGAAGCTTAGATTAGCCTTGTGGACGAACGCCCAGTGTATGACAAAGTGCGTAAGTCATCTCTGCACGGTTAAGGGTGTAGAAGTGGAAGTCTTTTACTCCTTCACGGCTTAGAGTCCGTACCATATCGATTGCTTGGCTAGCACCAACTAGTTGACGTGTCGTTGGATCATCATCCAGACCTTCAAATTGTTGCGCCATCCAACCTGGCACTTTCACATTGTTCATCGCAGCGAAGCGTGATGCTTGCTTAAAGTTCGATACAGGAAGGATGCCCGGTACGATTTCTACATCAATACCAGCAGCAACACTGCGGTCACGGAAGCGTAGGTAGCTTTCAACATCGAAGAAGAACTGAGTAATTGCACGGTTAGCACCAGCGTCTACTTTGCGTTTTAGGTTTAGTAGGTCGGCTTGAGCACTCTTCGCTTCAGGGTGTACTTCTGGGAAAGCTGCAACGGAAATATCAAAGTCATGACGCTCTTTCAGTAGTGTCACTAGATCAGATGCGTACATTTCAGGAGCGCCGCCACCCGGGGGAATATCACCGCGTAGAGCAACAATGCTTTGGATTCCATTTGCCCAGTAATCGTCGGCAATCTGGATAAGCTCTTCGCGTGAAGCATCAATACAGGTTAGGTGCGGTGCTGCTACTAGGCCAGTTTGATCTTTGATTTCTTTGATGATTGAATGGGTTCTGTCGCGCTCACCTGAGTTGGCGCCGTAAGTAACAGAAACAAATTTAGGTTTGAGAGTTTTCAAGCGGTGTACTGAATTCCATAGAGTCTCTTCCATTTTCTCACTGCTTGGCGGAAAAAACTCAAATGACACATTGATATTGTCAGACAGTTCAGCGATATTCTGATTTAAAGCGTCAATATGACTGGCGTGTGTGTATCCCATCTTACTCTCCCTGTGGCCATCAATGCCAAAAACTCAAAAATCCAAATCGACGTTTAGACGTCTATATGTCTACAGGATGTATTGAATACGATTTAATGTCAACCGTACGATTATGAATTTTTCTCAAGTTAATTATGAGTAGAGTTCAAGTTGAGTTGAAATCGATTCATGGTGAGAGAGGAAGAGTATTAGGCGCAGTGATGACTGCGCCTATATTGCTTAAAGTAAGCTAGAAAGAAGATTGAGATCTGATTGAATGGCGCCAGCAGTCACTTCTCTACCTGCGCCAGGGCCACGGATAACCAGTGGGTTATCTTTGTACCATTTACTTTCAATCGCGAAGATGTTGTCACATGGCAAGAGGTTAGCTAAAGCGTGCTCTTTATTTAGCGCTTCTACGCCTACTGTGGCGGTTCCATTCTTTTCTAAGCGTGCAACATATCTTAGGACCTTATCGTCGCGCTGAGCCTTTTCTAGGCGCTCTGCGAGTAGCTCGCTTAGTAGTTGGCTTTTATCTAAGAACTCATCTAAAGAGACATCTGCAAGCTCTGCTGGAACTAGGCTTTCAACTTTGACTGATTCTGGCTCTAACGAAAGCCCAGACTCACGAGCTAGGATGACCAGTTTACGCATTACGTCAGAACCATCAAGGTCACTGCGTGGATCTGGTTCAGTAAGGCCTTGTTGCCAAGCTAAGTCGACCAACTCTGCAAATGGAATCGTGCCGTCATACTGCTGGAATAACCATGAGAGTGTTCCTGAGAAGATGCCTGAAAGTGCAGTGATGTCATCACCACTTTCGCGCAGGTCACGCACTGTATGGTTGATTGGTAGACCCGCACCAACAGTCGCATTGTATAACCAGTGACGATTAATTTTCGCAAATGCATCTTGTACTTGATGGTAGTACTCGCTAGAAGCTGAACCAGCTACTTTGTTCGCTGATATTAAGTGCATGCCTTGCTCGGCAATTTCAAGATAGCGACCCGCTAGTGTTTGGCTTGCGGTTACATCAAGTACAACGACATCATCATATCCTTGCAGAGCACCTAGTCGTTCGATCCAGTTGCTACCTTCGTGGCTGACTGACTCTTCATCAAAATGCACTGCCACTTTACTTGCATCAATACCATTTGAATCGAACCAATAGGTCTGACTATCCACAACCGCGACCAGTTCGAAATTCATGCCGTGGCGCTTTTCTAGTTCATTTTTCTGCTCAGTAAACAGGTCAATCCAACTTGAACCGATATTGCCTTTGCCACATAGCGCGATGGCAACACGCTTTTGTGCTTGGAATAATTGGCTATGAATCGATTTAACCAGAGGATTGGTGTCCGTAGTACGTAGCACTGCCACTAGACTTAAGCGAGACAATGACTCAGAGATAAACTCAATTGGCGCATTCTTTAACTGCTGGTAGAACCCGTAGCAATGATTGGCATTGGTTGTTACACCAGCACCAACGGCTGCCACCATTGAGTAGCCTTCTTTAAGCTTTATTTCGGCTTCAATTGCGGCATCTTGTAAATACTCTAGTGCTCCGCCAGCGATCTCTGCAGTGTAGGCTAAACGCAGACATTGCTGATCAGGTTGAGATTCATAAGTGAGAGGTTCAAGTTGGGCACGTTTAAGGCTAGTGAGTACCTCATTTTCGACACGTTGGAAGTCATGACCAGAAGCAAAGTTAAGCTCAATTAAGAGTACTTCATCAAGTGACGAAATGATTTTAGCTCCGCGCCCTGATGCCAGAACACGTTCAATACGGGTTGAACCAGACTCTGGTTGGTAGCTACAACGTAGGTGCAGATCCATAGTGCTTTGCGCGACAGGCTGCAATGTACGGCTGTGTAAAACCGGAGCTGCTAGTCGTGCCAACTCACTGGCTTCATCTAAACGTAATAAAGGTAATAGACAGGCATCAGAGACCAAGCGAGGATCTGCGCTGTAGACACCGGCTACATCGCTCCAAATTGTCACTCGGCTCGCTTCGGCTAATGCACCGATTACCGTTGCTGAGTAATCGGAACCATTACGGCCAAGCAATACGGTATGGCCTTGGCTATCTTGAGCCATAAAGCCAGTAATGACGATACGGTGATGGGAGTGTTGTGCTAAGACTTCTTTAATCAATGGGTAAGAAGTACCAAATTCAACTTCCGGCTGAGTGCCTGCTTCTGCGCGAAGAAATGCGCGAGCATCTTGAGCCACTGCAGGCAATTCGTTTTGATTAAGCAAAGCAGAGAGTAAGCGCGATGACCACATTTCACCGTGGCCAAGAACTGCTGCTTTTTCCGCTTCTGTTAGCGGGTAGGTGAGTTCACCAAGGGTACTAAACTCATCACGTAGCGTTGCTAACAGTTGTTCGCGTTGTTCACTATTGAGTAGTTCTTCAACTAATTCAACTTGGAATTGACGTAGACTTTGTAGCTCTTCATGGGCAAGGCGACCATCTTTGCTTAGTGCTTCTAAAAAAGCGATTAGGCGGTTGGTTGTTTTCCCTGCTGCGGAGACAACAATCAGGTCATCAGGCTTTGAGTATTCTTTAAGTATTCCCACCACGCGGCGGTAGCACTCTGGGTCTGCTAAGCTGCTACCACCAAACTTATGTAGCTGACGCTCGATAGACATTAGAATGCCTCCTTAGCTTTAGCAAACGCCTGCTGAAGGTCTTCAATTAAGTCGTCTGCATCTTCTAAACCGACTGATAAGCGAAGCAGTTGTTGAGATACCCCTGCTTCAGCAAGCGCTTCTTCCCCCATAGCACGATGGGTCATAGAGGCTGGATGGCAAATTAGGCTTTCTACACCGCCAAGCGACTCAGCGAGTGAGAACAGAGCTAGTTCGCCAACAAAGTATTTCAACTGTTCAAAGCTACCGGCGAACTCAAAACTGAGCATTGAGCCAAAGCCTGACTGCTGCTTTTTAGCAATCTCGTGACCTGGGTGATCCGGTAGGCTTGGGTGATAGATACTACCAACTAACTCTTGAGTTTGAAGATAGCTTAAGATCTTACTTGAGCTTTCCTCGTGCACTTTCATGCGCGCGCCTAATGTACGAATGCCACGTAGCGTCATGTAGCTATCAAATGGTGTGCCCGTTGCGCCGATGCAGTTACCCCACCAAGCCAGCTCTTCAGCATGCTCTTCAGTTTTAGTGATTACCACACCACCAATCACATCAGAGTGGCCGTTGATGTATTTCGTTGTTGAGTGAATAACAAAGTCAGCGCCAAGCTCTAAAGGCTTTTGGAATACAGGTGTCAAAAAGGTATTGTCGACAGCAACTAGAGCGCCAACTTGTTTAGCCTGTTCACACACCTTCGCAATATCAACCACACGTACGAGTGGATTGGATGGCGTTTCTAATAGGATCAATTTAGGCTTTTTAGCGATAGCGGCTGCGAAGGCTTGCTGATCGGATTGATCAACAAACTCGACTTTAAAATCACCTTTATTAGCGCGGGTGTTAAATAGACGGTAAGTACCGCCGTAACAGTCATGCGGCGCAACGATAAGGTCATCTGGGCCTAAGAAAGCGGATACCCAAAGGTTAAGTGCTGAGGTGCCACAGTTAGTGACAACAGCGCCTTTACCAGACTCTAACTCGAACAGAGCGGTTTCAAGTAAGCCACGGTTTGGGTTACCTGAGCGGGTATAGTCGTATTTTGGTACTTCGCCAAATGCTGGGAAGCCATAGTTGGTCGATAGGTAGATTGGTGGAACAACTGCGTGATGCTGAGTGTCAGACTCGATACCAGTACGTACCGCGATTGTGGCTGGTTTGCGGGTGCTCATAAGTGTTTCCTTTCGAACTTTAGTGACTTCTAGTAGGGAATACGCTATACCTGTTGGTTGTTAGATATATGTTATTCCAATCCCATATCTGTTCACTTTACTTGTCATTTTTGTGGCCGTCAACACTTCTAGACGTCTATATGTCTTTGCTTATGGCCATAAATCCCGCTAAAATTGCGTTTTCTAATTTCAAACATAAATATTTACAAAAGGTGCGCAATGGCAGATTGGAATGGCGAATACATAAGCCCATATGCTGAACATGGAAAGAAAAGCGAACAAGTAAAGAAGATTACCGTTTCTATTCCATTGAAAGTACTGAAGGTATTGACTGATGAGCGTACGCGTCGTCAGATTAATAACCTCCGCCACGCAACCAATAGCGAGCTATTGTGTGAAGCATTTCTTCATGCTTACACTGGACAACCATTGCCGACGGATGAAGATTTACGTAAAGATCGCCCAGACGATATTCCTGCAGAAGTGAAAAAGCTGATGACAGAGATGGGTATTGAATTCGAAGCGTTTGACGAAGAATAATAAAAACCACAAGCACCTTAGTTTTTCGCTGTGAGCCAATACTGAATAGATATAAAAAAACCGCTCTCCATTGGAGAGCGGTTTTTTATTGTCCGTGATTAAAGCGGATTAGCTTGCCATGTAGTTCTCTGGCATCTCGATACGAGCAACACCTGAGTCAACCGCTGCTTGAGCTACCGCTTTAGCTACGCGAGGTAGTAAGCGAGAATCCATTGGTTTTGGAATGATGTAACCAGGGCCGAACGAAAGCGCGTCAACACCTGCTGCTGCCAGTACTTCTGCTGGCACTTCTTCTTTAGCTAGTTGACGAATTGCATCAACCGCTGCGAGTTTCATCTCATCATTAATTTCACTTGCACGCACGTCAAGCGCGCCACGGAAGATGAACGGGAAACAAAGTACATTGTTAACTTGGTTCGGGTAATCGCTGCGACCGGTACCCATGATTAGATCGTCACGCACTTCGTGCGCGAGCTCTGGCTTGATCTCTGGATCTGGGTTCGAACATGCGAACACAACAGGCTTGTCAGCCATTAGCTTAAGCGCTTCTGGTGACAGTAGGTTAGGACCCGATACACCCAAGAACAGATCTGCCCCTTCAATCACGTCTTCTAGTGTGCGCTTATCTGTGTTGTTGGCGAACAGTTGTTTATATTCGTTCAGGTCGTCACGACGAGTATGAATGACACCCTTACGGTCAAGCATGTAGATCTTTTCGCGCATTGCGCCACATTTGATCAGCAGCTCCATACACGCAACAGCAGCAGCGCCAGCACCCAGACACACAATTGTCGCTTCTTCTAATTTTTTGCCTTGCAGCTCAATCGCATTAAGCATGCCTGCAGCCGTTACAATCGCGGTTCCGTGTTGGTCATCGTGGAATACAGGTACATCACAACGCTCGATAAGCTGCTTTTCAATTTCAAAACAATCCGGTGCTTTGATGTCTTCCAGGTTAATACCGCCAAAAGTGTCGGCGATGTTTGCCACTGTATCAACAAACTCTTCGATAGTGCGGTGTTTTACTTCAATATCAATCGAGTCTAAACCTGCAAAACGTTTGAATAGAAGTGATTTACCTTCCATTACTGGTTTTGATGCTAGAGGACCTAAGTTACCTAGACCAAGAATTGCGGTGCCGTTTGAGATAACCGCAACCATATTTCCTTTCGAAGTGTACTTGTAAACGTTATCGGCGTTTTGCGCGATTTCACGTACAGGTTCTGCCACGCCAGGGCTGTATGCTAGTGCGAGATCCTTAGCTGTTTCAGCTGGAGTCGTTAGTGCGACAGCGATTTTGCCTGGAGTAGGGTAAGCATGGTAGTCCAATGCTTGTTGGCGGAATTGTTCTTCTGGGGATAGTTCTTGGCGATTGTCGTCTGACATGGGTGTAGGTACTCGTTATTAATTATAAATAATGGGGAAATCCATTTTAGAGTAACTAAGTCAAGCTGCATAGGTCAGAATGCGAGCTAAAGCAATAAAATGCGGTAAATGACTGGAGATAAGACCAGATGAATAGAGATATGGCTAGCGAATCTAAAATTTAGTAATAGATTACTCTGAAAAATAGCAATTTGGTCGGTAGCAGATAACAAAAAAGGACGCCTGAGCGTCCTTTTTTCCAATCAAGTCGAAGAAATTACTTCTTGCTTGAAAGAGCACCGAAACGCTTGTTGAAGCGATCAACACGGCCGCCTGTATCTACGATACGTTGCTTACCAGTGTAGAATGGGTGACATTTGTCACATACGTCTAGGTGGATAGAATCTTTAGCTAGAGTTGAGTTGAACTCGAAAGAGTTACCGCAAGAACAAGTAGCTTGGATTGCTTTGTATTCTGGGTGGATACCAGTTTTCATGGGAGAACCTCTAAATAGGCCGTGTCGCTATCCGAATCTAAGCCGGACACCACACGTAGTTAATAAAAAATTTTCTTGGATACCGCTGCCATAAAGCGAGCCATATCTCTAAGGCGCGATATAGTAATGAATACGTGCGCTAGGATCAACCGATTTGGAAACAAACTTGCTACTTTTTTAGCCATTATTGTTTTTGGCCGACTTTTGCGCCTCTCTTTCCACTGCAAGGCTTTTCCCTTAGACTAATTATCGATTCCTTCCAGCGAGCTTTTTTGCCAAACAATGCGACCTTTGATAGCCCGAGTAGCGTTACCTGTGCCACTCGATAGACAGTTTGATTACCAGATTCCAAGTCACCTATTTCCGGTAATAGGTGGGCGAGTGTCGGTGCCTTTTGGTCGTCAGACGTTAGTGGGCGTTGTGACTGCGTTTGCCAATGAGTCTGAATTCAGCCTTGATAAGCTCAAGCCGATTAAACAAGTGCTCGATAGCCAACCAGTCTGGCCTGAAAAGCTTTATTCGTTGTTGCTATGGTGCAGTCAGTTTTATCAGTACCCATTGGGTGACACTTTACTCAATGCGATGCCAAGTGCACTGCGTAAAGGCAAGCCAGCTGACTTTGCTACGCTGGTGGAGTGGCAACTGACCCCGGCTGGGCGCGATCAGTTAATGCAAGGCTTTGGTCGGGCGATTAAGCAAGCCAAGGTGATGCACATGCTTGAAGCAGGGGCGCTGCCGCACCAACGCTTTATTGATGAGGAAGTCTCTTCTTCGGTGCTGAAATCACTCAGTGAAAAAGGTTGGATTGAGTCGACTGAAACTAAACCGGTTATTCGAGATTGGCGTCAGCACGTTGAAGCTAATGTTGACAAGCCTAAGCTCAACTCAGAGCAAGCTATCGCAATTGCCACAGTAAACAGTGGTGAAGGGTTTGGCTGCTATCTGCTAGAGGGGGTAACAGGCTCGGGTAAAACTGAGGTCTACTTGAACCTTATTAAGCCTGTTTTGGAAAAAGGTCAGCAAGCCTTAGTTCTTGTGCCTGAAATAGGGCTAACCCCACAAACGATTAACCGTTTTAGAAAACGTTTCGATGTGCCTGTTGAAGTGATTCACTCGGGGCTGAATGATACCGAGCGTCTTAATGCTTGGCTGAGCGCTCGTGATAATGCCAGCGGTATCGTGATTGGTACCCGTTCTGCACTGCTGACCCCTTTTGCGAACCTTGGCATCATTATCGTCGATGAAGAGCATGACGCCTCGTATAAGCAGCAAGACAGCTTACGTTACCATGCGCGTGATGTAGCGGTGATGCGAGCGAATAAAGAGCAGATTCCAATCGTATTAGGTTCAGCAACACCGGCGTTAGAAACGCTGCATAATGCCTTAGCGGGTAAGTATCATCATTTGGTGCTCTCATCTCGCGCTGGTAATGCGACACCGACCACCAATAAAGTCCTCGATGTGAAAGGCCTCTACCTTGAAAGCGGCCTGTCTGCTCCTTTGATTGCCGAAATGCGTAAGCACCTCAAAGCAGGCAACCAAGTGATGCTATTTCTCAATCGACGTGGCTTCTCACCTGCTTTGATGTGCCATGAGTGTGGTTGGATTGCGGAGTGTAAACGCTGTGATGCCTATTACACCTACCATCAATACAGCAATGAAATTCGCTGTCATCACTGTGGTTCTCAGCAGCCGATCATTCACCAGTGTCAAGGTTGTGGCTCGACGCATCTAGTGACGGTCGGTGTCGGTACGGAGCAACTAGAAACCCAGTTGGCAGAGTTGTTCCCAGAATATAAAACCATTCGTATTGATCGCGATAGCACTCGCCGCAAAGGCAGTTTAGAGAGTGCGCTCGGCGCGATCCGAAATGGGGAATATCAGATCCTAATTGGTACCCAGATGCTAGCCAAAGGTCACCACTTTCCAGACGTTACTCTAGTGGCACTTCTTGATGTTGATGGCTCACTCTACAGTAGTGATTTTCGCGCTTCTGAACGTTTAGCTCAGTTATTTATTCAGGTCGCGGGTCGAGCGGGGCGTGCGAGTAAGCCTGGTGAAGTAGTATTACAAACGCATCATCCAGAACACAGTTTACTGCAGGCTTTATTGACTAAGAGCTATCGCCACTTTGCTGATACGGCGTTACAAGAAAGAAAGCTAGCGCAACTACCACCGTACAGTTTCTTGACCCTGTTTAGAGCGGAAGCGAACCAGTCAGAAATGGTAGAAGAGTTTTTGCGTCAAGTTCGCCATACCTTGGAAGTTCATCCGTTGTTTGATGACTTTTGTCAGGTGTTAGGCCCAACACCAGCGCCGCTAGCGAAAAGGGCAGGTAAGTACCGTTGGCAGCTACTGCTCCAGACTCAAAGCCGTCCAACAATGCAAAAGTTACTTTCAAGTGCTAAGCCTGTGATTCAAATGCTCCCGCATGCAAAGAAAGTGCGCTGGACACTCGATATTGAGCCACAAGATCTTAGTTAATCAAGCCAGTTAGAGTTGAGAGGAGAGCGGCACTTAACCGCTCTCTTTGGCTTTTGATAAATGTATATGCAGATTTTTTTCATTTATTTGTGATTAAGATCTCTCACTGGCTGCTTATTTTGTTAAATCTCCCGTAACTTTACTCTTTGAAATGAATACACTAGGTCATGTGCAAATAGTTTATTTTTCAACGATAGTTGGCAAGTGAAACGTTTGCGTTGTAATTAAATACAGAAGATAGGTGTTTTAGCCTACGTTACGTCAGGTCGTTCACTGGACGATTAGATGCAATTCATTAGGTTTAGGTGGCTACTAGGCTACTCATTTAGGAAATGAAGAGGGTTAAGAAAATATGGCGACAATGAAGGATGTTGCCCAGCTTGCGGGAGTTTCAACAGCGACAGTTTCACGTGCGCTAATGAATCCAGAAAAGGTATCTTCAGCAACACGGAAAAGAGTCGAAGACGCTGTTTTAGAAGCTGGTTATTCACCAAACTCACTGGCGCGTAACTTACGCCGCAATGAGTCCAAAACAATTATCGCAATCATTCCAGATATCTGTGACCCATACTATACCGAGATTATTCGTGGTATCGAAGACGCCGCGATGGAACATGGCTACATTGTTCTACTGGGCGATAGTGGGCAACAAAAGAAACGAGAAAGCTCATTTGTGAACTTAGTCTTTACTAAGCAAGCTGATGGCATGCTGCTGCTAGGCACTGATCTTCCTTTTGACGTGAGTAAGCCTGAGCAGAAGAACCTGCCGCCTATGGTGATGGCTTGTGAGTTTGCACCCGAGCTAGAACTGCCAACGGTACACATCGATAATCTCACATCTGCATTTGAAGCGGTAAACTACCTAACCCAGATGGGTCACAAGCGTGTGGCGCAGATCTCGGGCCCTGAATCAGCAACATTGTGTCAGTTCCGTCACCAAGGTTATCAGCAAGCGCTGCGCCGTGCTGGTATCACAATGACGACCAGTTACTGCACTTACGGTGACTTTACCTTTGAAGCTGGGGCAAAAGCGATCCGTCAATTGCTTGCGCTGCCTGAGCCACCAACGGCAGTGTTCTGTCACAACGACGCAATGGCTATTGGTGCAATCCAGGAAGCGAAGAAGCTTGGATTACGAGTTCCTCAAGACCTTTCTATTGTTGGCTTCGATGATATTCACTTTGCTCAATACTGCGATCCACCGTTAACGACGATCTCACAACCGCGTTATGAGATTGGCCGCCAAGCGATGCTAATGATGCTTGAGCTACTGCGTGGTCATGATGTACGTGCCGGTTCGCGTTTGCTTGAGACTAAGTTAGTGGTCAGAGAGAGTGCAGCTCCACCTAGAGTTCTGTAATCTTAGATGTTTTAAAGCGGCGCATTTTGATGCGCCGCTTCCATATCTACGCTGTCATCCAGCGACAATCTGGATTAACATATCGGAAGTAGTAACCAACTTTATTGATGTTTAGTCGTGGCAAATAGAGATTACGTAAAAAGAGGTCGTGGTGGTAATAGCCGCAAGCCAGCAAAGAAAAAGAGTGCTCCTCGCCGTAAACCTTGGCGTAGTGGTTTACTTGCTATACTGCTTGTGAGTGTTTTTGGCTATGGTTTATATCTTCTCAGTACGGATCCCGAGCCACCAGCGCCGGTAACACAACCGGTTAAACCTAAGCCAAAACCGAAGCCTCAAGCGAAATTGCCGCCGCCTCCTGAAGAGAAGTGGGATTATGTCGATAGCTTGCCGAGCCGTGAAGTTGAAGTGAAGGCGAAAGAGCAAGTTGTGTCTGAGATTCCATACATCATGCAGTGTGGCGCGTACAAAAACGCTCAACAAGCCGAAGCGCGTAAACTGGATATTGCCTTCCAAGGTATTAACAGTCAGATCCGCAAGAAAGAAGGCAGCAGTTGGTATCGCGTAGTACTAGGGCCTTACAAGTTTAAGCGTGATGCTGAGCGAGATAAGCATAAACTGCAGCGTGCCAAAATTGAGCCTTGTGCGATTTGGAAAGAGACGCAGTAATCTTTGCAATTAAAGCAACAGTAGGAAGCGAGCTATATGGCTCGCTTTTTTAATGGCTGCTTATCCGCTGTCATTCCACCGCCTTCTCCCCCCTTGAATTCCTTCCACCATAGCCTCATATAGTTTTTAACACTGAGATTAAAATAACTATGAGGCCCTGCTCGTGACTACCATTGTATCTGTACGTCGTAATAACAAAGTCGTCATCGCTGGTGATGGACAAGTATCTCTGGGTAACACAGTAATGAAGGGCAATGCGCGCAAAGTGCGTCGCCTCTACAATAACAAAGTTCTAGCGGGCTTTGCTGGTGGTACGGCTGATGCCTTCACTCTATTTGAGAAGTTTGAAAGCAAGCTACAAATGCACCAAGGTCACCTGACCAAAGCCGCGGTGGAGCTGGCTAAAGATTGGCGCAGTGACCGTGCCCTGCGCAAACTAGAAGCGCTACTGGCCGTTGCTGATGAAACCGCATCTTTGATCATTACCGGTAATGGTGATGTGGTTCAGCCTGAAAATGATCTTATTGCGATCGGTTCAGGTGGTAACTTTGCCCAAGCGGCAGCAACCGCGCTGCTTGAAAATACAGAATTAGATGCACGTGAAATTGCAGAAAAATCACTGACCATTGCGGGTGATATCTGCGTATTCACTAACCATCACCACACTATCGAAGAACTAGAAATCCCGGCTGCTCAAGCAGAGTAAGTAACGGCTTAAAAGCAAAGATAGTGCTAATCGAATTTAAGGAATTGAATTATGTCTGAAATGACTCCTCGCGAAATTGTTCATGAGCTTAACCGCCATATCATCGGCCAAGAAAATGCAAAGCGTTCTGTCGCGATCGCGCTACGTAACCGCTGGCGTCGTATGCAGCTTGAAGAGAGCTTGCGTGTTGAAGTAACGCCAAAGAACATCCTAATGATTGGCCCAACGGGTGTGGGTAAAACCGAAATTGCTCGTCGTCTAGCTAAGCTGGCGAATGCACCTTTCATCAAGGTTGAAGCGACTAAGTTTACCGAGGTGGGTTACGTTGGTAAGGAAGTAGAAACCATCATCCGTGACTTGACTGACGTAGCGATTAAGATGACCCACCAGCAAGCGATGGAAAAAGTGAAATTCCGCGCAGAAGAGCAAGCAGAAGAGCGCATTCTGGATGCTCTACTGCCGCCGGCACGTGATGCTTGGGGTCAGAATGAGCAGCAAGATGAAAGCTCATCAAACACGCGACAGGTTTTCCGTAAGAAGCTACGTGAAGGCAAGTTAGACGATAAAGAAATTGAAATCGATGTTGCTGCGCCGCAAATGGGCGTGGAAATCATGGCTCCTCCTGGTATGGAAGAGATGACTAACCAGTTACAAGGTATGTTCCAAAACTTAGCGGGCGACACCAAGAAGAAGCGTAAGCTGAAAATCAAAGATGCGTTCAAAGCTCTGACTGAAGAAGAAGCCGCTAAGCTAGTTAACCAGGAAGAGCTTAAAGAGCAGGCGATTTTCAACGTTGAAAATAACGGTATCGTATTTATTGATGAGATCGACAAGATTTGTAAGCGTGGCGAAAGCTCGGGTCCTGACGTATCACGTGAAGGTGTTCAGCGTGACTTACTGCCTTTGATTGAAGGTAGCACTGTGTCAACTAAGCACGGTATGGTTAAGACTGACCACATCTTGTTTGTGGCATCAGGTGCATTCCAAGTGGCAAAACCATCTGATTTGATCCCTGAACTGCAAGGTCGTCTGCCAATTCGTGTTGAGCTAGAAGCGCTATCAAGCAATGACTTCAAACGTATCCTGACAGAGCCAAAAGCTTCTCTGACTGAGCAATACGTTGCGCTAATGAAGACCGAAGAGGTTGATATCGAGTTTACCGAAGAAGGCATCACTCAGATCGCGGAAGCTGCATGGACGGTAAACGAAACCACTGAAAATATCGGTGCTCGTCGTCTACATACAGTGATGGAACGTCTGATGGATGAGATTTCATTTGAAGCGACAGACAAAGCGGGCTCTAAACTGACAATTGATGCCGAGTACGTGAGAGCGAAACTTGGCGACACGATTGAAGATGAAGATTTAAGCCGCTTTATTCTTTAGAACTCAATGTATTTCACAAGCCCGCTCAATTGAGCGGGCTTTTTTATTGCTGCGACATAAGGTGCTGTTTTTACTATTATTATTTTATTCTGCCTTGTGTGGGGTGAGTAGTATTTTGTTTTATGTCAGAGCTATCTGTATATAAAAACATCGAGAATGTGGTGTGCAATTAGCTTTTTTCTCTGTATGATGGCGCGCTTTTATGATCGTCCTCACATTATTTTTGTAATGGGAGGGAAATACGCCTAACCCGAAATATCGGGCCAGCAAAAGCGAGACTCTAATGTCTAGAGCCAGTTTGGCGGCAGGTGACCCCTGCATTTCTGATGTCGATAACTCGACCACTTCACTTCATCTACCTAACAAAGTAAACATACGCTCCCAGCTAGAGCTATCTAACCCAGTACTGTGGATTAGCGGAAGCTTCCTAACCATCTTTGTGCTGCTGGCACTGTTTGATACCCAGCTCTTGACGAATCTCGTCAACCTCGGCTTTGGTTATGCGACACAACTTTTCGGCGGTTATTGGCAGTTGTTAATTCTTGCTAACTTCGTGATTGGTCTGTTCCTAACATTAGGCCAGACTGGCTATGTGCGTTTAGGTGGTTTAGAACAACCGGAAGTGGGCACATTCAAATGGCTTTCAATCTTGCTGTGTACATTGCTCGCTGGTGGCGGGGTATTTTGGGCTGCGGCAGAGCCGATCGCGCATTTTGTCGCGCCGCCGCCATTTTATGGCCAAGCTGAAGCTCGCGATATGGCTATCAATGCACTTTCTCAATCGTTTATGCATTGGGGATTTCTGGCTTGGGCGATCTTAGGCTCATTGTCGTCAATTGTATTGATGTATCTTCACTACGAGAAAGGGCTACCACTTAAACCCCGTACTTTGCTGTATCCGCTATTTGGTGAGCGTGCGCTGCATGGCTGGTTTGGTAATACCGTTGATGCGTTAAGTATTATCGCTGTGGCTGCAGGTACGATTGGGCCGATCGGCTTTTTAGGGCTACAAATTAGCTATGCGGTTAATGCGCTATTTGGCATTCCAGATGGGTTGATGACCCAGACATTGGTTGTGCTATTGGCGATGGCAGCCTATACATTATCGGCGCTCAGTGGTCTGAGTAAAGGCATGCAACTTATTAGTCGCTATAACATCATTCTATCGCTGGTGTTGGTGGTGTTTATTTTGATTGCTGGCCCAACAAGTTTCATTGTCGATGGTTACATCCAAGGCATGGGCCAAATGATTGATAACTTTGTGCCGATGGCCTTATACCGTGGTGACACTAACTGGCTTAGCTGGTGGACGGTGTTTTTCTGGGGATGGTTTATCGGCTATGCTCCGATGATGGCGATCTTTATCGCTCGAATCTCGCGCGGAAGAACTATTCGTCAACTAATCTTGGCCATCAGCATCGTGGCTCCACTTATTACCTGTTTCTGGTTTAGCATTGTTGGCGGTAGTGGCTTAGCATTTGAACTGGCTAATCCAGGTAGTATTAAAGCTGGCTTTGAAGGCTTTAATCTGCCGGGCGTATTATTGGCGATCACTCAACAGCTGCCGTTCTCTATGCTACTGGCGGTGTTGTTTTTGATTTTGACCACCACCTTTATCGTCACTACTGGTGACTCGATGACTTACACCATTAGCATGGTGATGACAGGTGACAGCCAACCAAACGCGCTGATTCGTACCTTTTGGGGCATCGTAATGGGGGCAATCGCGATTGTACTAATCTCAATGGGAGAGGGCGGCATTTCTGCTTTGCAATCTTTCATCGTCATCACCGCAGTGCCCGCGTCATTCATTATTTTGCCTTCATTGTGGGCGGCGCCAAAGTTTGCTCATCAAATGGCGAAACAACAAAGCTTACTGAAATAAAAAAATCCCTCGCCATGGCGAGGGATTTTTTATATCAAGCGGTAGCTTAAATCATGAAAATGAAGATAACTGCCAGCGCTGTAATCAAACCAGCAAATGCGTAACACGCCACTTTGCCGACTAGACCTGTATGGAACTTAAGGTCGTGCATACCATGGTGAACGCGGTGCATTGCATGCCACATTGGTAGTGCTAGTGTGCCAATGATAAATAGCGCACCAATGATGCTAGTTGCAAACTCAGACACGCGCTCGTAGCTCAGAGCTTCTGCGTTAATTACGCCTAGTGGTGCTAGTACACCAAGCACTAAGATAGTGATTGGTGTGATCATCGCAAACCAAGTGCCGCCAGCGCCAAATAGGCCCCACCAGATTGGCTCATCAGAACGTTTTGGAGCTCTATCAACAGAGTAATTTGGTTTCATCGTTAACGCTCCTTACACCACGACTAAGACGATTAGTGAAATAAATGCCACTGCAGCCCATTGAGTTAGCACAATAATCTTTTTATCTACTGGCTTACCTTTTAGACGGATCGGCATAACCTGCGGCATCATGCTAAAGAAAGTCTGAGCATGAAGTAGGCTACCAGCAAGTGCCACGATGTTAATCGCGATGATCACTGGGTTCGCCATGAAGTCTAGCCAGGTTTGCCACGCTTCAGGTCCTTTCACTAGTGAGCCTAAACCGAAGGTTAGGAATAGTGTGAATAGGATCAATGGCAGTACCGTTGCTTCACGCAGCATGTAGAAGCGGTAAAACGGATGATTTTTCCACCAAGTACGTTTTACTTCACGAACGTAAGGTTTACGGTTACTCATCTTACGCCTCCTCTGCTGTTTTCGTTGGTGTGCCGTCAGGCTTGAACATTGAGATAACGAAGTCCATTGAAGACTCAACTTTACCTTGGTTTACTGCTGCCGCTGGGTCTACGTTCTTAGGACATACGTCTGAACAGTAACCCACGAACGTACAGCCCCAAGCGCCGTTTTCACCATTAATTAGCGCCATACGTTCAGATTTACCGTTGTCGCGGCTATCTAGGTTGTAACGGTGCGCAAGCGTTAATGCTGCTGGGCCAATGAACTCAGGGTTTAGACCAAACTGAGGGCATGCCGCGTAACAAAGGCCACAGTTGATACAACCAGCGAACTGTTTGTATTTTGCCATCTGCTCAGGCGTTTGTAGGTTCGTGCCATCTTCAGGTTTACGGTCATTACCAATGATGTAGGGTTTGATCGCTTCAAGACGTTCGATGAATGGCGTCATATCCACAATCAAGTCTTTCTCGATTGGGAAGTTAGCCAGCGGCTCAATTTTAACGCCATCTGGGTAATCACGTAGGAAGCTCTTACACGCTAGCTTAGGCACGCCATTCACCATGATGCCGCAAGAACCACAGATTGCCATACGACAAGACCAACGGTAAGACAGGTCTTTATCTAGGTTATCTTTGATGTAACCAAGTGCGTCAAGAGTTGACATGGTTTCATCAAACGGCACTTCAAAGGTTTGAAAATGCGGTTCTGCATCTTGCTCTGGGTCGTAACGCAGAACTTCTACTTTTTGGATGCGATTCGCTGACATTATGCTTGCTCCTCTGCTTTCTTCTCTGCCGCTTTAGCCGCTTCTTCTGCTGCCGCTTTTTCTGCCGCTTCACCGTATAGACGTGCTTTTGGTTGAGATTTAGTAATCTTCACGTTGCTGTAGTCGATACTTGGAGCCGCATCTTCTTGGAAGAAAGCGAGTGAGTGCTTAAGGAAGTTCACGTCATCACGCTCTGTGCAGTTGTCATCAAGACGTTGGTGTGCACCGCGTGACTCTTTACGCAAGATTGCTGAGTGAACCATAGCTTCAGCAACTTCAAGGCCGTAGCCCACTTCGATAGCGTATAGAAGGTCTGTGTTGAACACTTTGCCTTTGTCTTTAATGCTGATGTTTTTGTAGCGTGCTTTCAGTTCAGTGATCTTATCGATGGTTGCTTGCATCAGATCTTCTTGGCGGTAGATACCACAGCCTGCTTCCATGGTGTGACCCATTTCAGTGCGGATATCGGCCCAGTTTTCATCACCTTCTTGGTTCATCAGTGCTGCGATGCGCTCTTCAACCGCTTTCACTTGAGCCGCGATAGACTCTTCGTTCCAGCCTTTGAACTCTGCTGCGCGTTTCACCGCTTGTTCACCAGCGACGCGGCCGAATACCACGAACTCAGCCAGTGAGTTAGAACCTAGACGGTTAGCACCGTGAAGACCAACAGAAGCACATTCGCCAACTGCGAATAGGCCTTTGATGCGCGTTTCACATTCACCGTTAGTTTCAATACCACCCATGGTGTAGTGAACCGTTGGACGGATTGGAATTGGCTCTTTTGCAGGGTCAACGTTGACGTAAGCTTTCGCTAGTTCACAGATAAACGGTAGACGCTCTTGCAGGTACTCTTCACCTAGATGGCGAAGGTCTAGGTGTACGACATCACCAAGAGGGTGCTTGATGGTGTTGCCTTTCTGCTGTTCGTGCCAGAAAGCTTGAGAAACTTTGTCTCGTGGACCCAGTTCCATGTATTTGTTCTTCGGTTGACCCACTGGAGTTTCAGGGCCCATGCCGTAATCTTGTAAGTAACGGTAGCCATTTTTGTTAACGATGATACCGCCTTCACCACGACAACCTTCAGTCATTAGGATGCCTGTACCAGGAAGACCTGTTGGGTGGTATTGAACGAACTCCATATCGCGTAGAGGAACGCCGTGACGGTAAGCCATCGCCATGCCGTCGCCCGTTACGATACCGCCGTTAGTGTTACAGTGGTAAACGCGACCTGCGCCACCCGTTGCGAGTACAACTGATTTTGCTTTGATGGTAACTAATTCACCTTCTGACATGTGAATCGCGATAAGGCCTTGAACCTCACCTTCATCAACAAGTAGATCCACCACGAAATACTCATCAAAACGTTTGATGTTGTCGTATTTCATTGATGTCTGGAATAGGGTGTGAAGCATGTGGAAGCCGGTTTTATCGGCTGCGAACCAAGTGCGCTCAACTTTCATACCGCCAAAGCGGCGTACGTTGACTTCACCGTTCTCTTTACGACTCCATGGGCAACCCCATTGCTCCATTTGGATCATTTCGCGAGTCGCGTTTTCTACAAAGTATTCAACAACGTCCTGTTCACATAGCCAGTCGCCACCGCCAACAGTGTCGTTGAAGTGGTTGTCTAGGCTATCTTCATCCTTGATAACTGCTGCTGAGCCACCTTCCGCTGCGACTGTATGAGAGCGCATAGGGTAAACTTTAGAAATCAGTGCTACTTCTAAGTCAGGGTTTGCTTCAGCTGCTGCAATAGCAGTACGAAGACCAGCGCCGCCTGCGCCGATGACTGCGATATCTGTGGTGATAATTTGCACAGTTATCCTCCAGTGTGAAATTGCGGAATCTTCCGCTTGTTATAATTAAATGGGGAAACACCCCAAAAGTGGTAGGGTTAGTGTAGAAGAGCTAATTTACAGAAAAATTGATTTATTTAGCTTTTTGCTCCGGTAGTGCATCAAAGGGCATAAAAAATATAGGTTATGTGACTGCAATCACGGCAAGAATAGTTTCAGGTCTTTGCTGGACAGAGTGCTTGTTAAACCTCTGTTACGTAACATTACCGGCATTGATAGTAGAGTTAATAAAGGATGTTTTTTGTACTGTGCTACGTAAATTGCTTGCTTCAATTATGAACAATATCTTATGCCGCTGCTGGGCAGTATTAAGCTAGGCAAATATCAATAAACTTGCTATTTTCCTCGCCAGATATAGAGATGAGATCTTTTAAGATGAACAACCAGTGGCAACCAACCGCGTCGGTTAAGCAACTTCGCCAACGCGCCGATATTATGGCGAAAATCCGCCAGTTCTTTGCACAGCGTGATGTGTTGGAGGTCGACACTCCAGCGATGAGTCATGCCACAGTGACAGACATTCACTTGCATACCTTTCAAACTGAATTTGTTGGCCCTGGCTATGCGGATGGGCGCAAGCTCTACTTTATGACCAGCCCAGAATTTCATATGAAACGTCTACTCGCTGCGGGGAGTGGCTGCATCTATCAAATTAATAAAGCCTTTCGTAACGAAGAGAGCGGCCGTTATCACAACCCTGAATTCACCATGCTGGAATGGTATCGAGTAGGGTTTGATCATCATAAGCTAATGGATGAAATGGATTCGTTACTTCAGTTAGTGCTTGAATGTGGCAAGGCTGAGCGCATGAGCTATCAGCAGGCTTTTATTAATGTGCTCGGAGTGTGCCCGCTGGAAGGTTCGATGGCTGAGCTAAAAGCTGTCGCGGCGACACTGGGCTTAAGTGATATCGCAGAGCCGGAACAAGACCGTGATACCTTACTGCAGCTACTGTTCAGTATTGGCGTAGAGAATAAAATCGGTCAGCTCGTGCCTGTATTTGTTTACGACTTCCCGGCATCACAAGCGGCGTTGGCGAAGATTAATCCGCAAGACTCTCGTGTTGCCGATCGATTTGAAGTCTATTTCAAGGGGATAGAGCTGGCGAACGGCTTCCATGAGCTGGATAATCCACAAGAACAATTGAATCGCTTTGAGTCGGACAACGCAAAACGCCTAGAGATGGGACTGTCTCCTCAACCGATCGATCATCACCTTATTGCAGCACTAGAATCAGGTTTACCAGAGTGTGCAGGCGTGGCACTTGGTATCGATCGACTGATTATGTTGGCGATCGGTTGTGACCATATCGATCAAGTGACCGCATTTCCGTTCCCACGAGCGTAGAGAAATGTGTAATAGATTCCTATTCTGCGTGTAATTGACTCGCTTAGGCATCTTATCCTCGCTATACTTCGAGACTGAATTTTTAGCCTAGAATCGCAATCCCCTTCATATTGGAAGCTGCGGTTCTATCATCAAAGAGCACAGGACATGCAAGAGTACATCGCATTTTTTCAAGAGAACATGATTCTATCTGTGGTTTGGGTAGGTCTTGTTGTCGCCTTGATCATGAACATCGTTAAGTCATCAACAGCGGCTTACAAAGAGATCACAGCAGCACAAACAACGCAACTAATGAACCGTGAAAGCGGCGTTGTGGTTGATATCCGTAGCAAAGATGAGTTCCGTAAAGGCCATATTACGGATGCAGTTCACATTTTACCGTCAGACATTAAAGCGGGTAACTTCGGTAGCCTTGAAAACCACAAATCTGACCCAATCATTGTGGTATGTAAGACAGGTCAAACTGCGCAAGAGAGTGCAAACCTTCTTGCAAAAGCAGGTTTTGAAAACGTAAATCTGCTGAAAAACGGCTTGATCGCTTGGAGTGAAGCAAATATGCCTTTAGTTAAAGGCAAGAAGTAATTCCAACGCCCAATATCGACACGCTGATTGAAAAATCAGCGTTTGTTTTAGAGAGATGTGAAGAGTTCCACGAATTTTATCGGAAACCTAGTCATAGCAACGTCTCTCGGTTAGTCTCCAGTAAGACTATTTAATGCAGGATTAAAGGATTTTTAAAATGGCTGAAGCAGCACCACAACAAGAAGCACAGAACTTCGCAATTCAACGTATTTTCCTAAAAGACGTATCTTTTGAAGCGCCTAACTCTCCTGACATGTTCCAAAAAGAGTGGAACCCAGATGTAAAACTGGACCTAGACACTCAAAGCCGCGAACTAGGTGAAGGTGTATACGAAGTGGTTCTACGTCTAACAGTGACGGTTAAGAACGCTGAAGAAAACGCATTCCTATGTGAAGTTCAACAAGGTGGTATCTTCACTGCTGATAAGATGGAAGCTGGTCAACTTGCACACTGCCTAGGTGCATTCTGCCCGAACATCCTATTCCCATACGCTCGTGAAACTATCTCAAGCCTAGTGGTTAAAGGTACGTTCCCTCAACTAAACCTAGCACCAGTTAACTTTGATGCTCTGTTTATGAACTACCTACAGCAGCAAGCTCAGCAAGAAGGCCAAGCTGAAGCATAATTAATTGCCCTCTGTTACACAGGGGAGCTGTAAAAAATGCACAGAGTGTCTATTATCGACGCGATGTGCATTTTTTGTTTAGAGGCATCGATAGCCAACCAATACTGGGCGCTTAGTGTTAATTTTTAACCTCATGTAGAACTTAACGATAAGATTCTAGTTACCCGAATGACAATCAGGCGGAACAATGAAAGATAAGACCAATAATGCCTACGGTAAAGATATTGCAATGACAGTACTGGGTGCTGGTTCATACGGTACTTCACTGGCAATCTCTTTGGCACGCAATGGTGCAAACGTAGTAATTTGGGGTCATGATCCAGAGCATATGGCTCAACTAGAAGCGGATCGTGCCAACCATGAATTCTTACCAGGTATTGATTTTCCTGAGTCGCTAATCGTTGAATCCGATTTAGAAAAAGCGGTGCAATCAAGCCGTGATTTACTGGTGGTTGTTCCTAGCCACGTGTTTGGCATCGTACTGAATAACGTTAAGCCTTTCCTACGTGAAGATACCCGTATTTGTTGGGCGACTAAGGGCCTTGAGCCTGAAACTGGTCGTCTACTCAAAGAAGTGGCTTTTGATGCGATTGGTGAAGGTTACTCATTAGCGGTTCTGTCTGGACCAACATTTGCTAAAGAGCTGGCGATGGGGATGCCAACGGCGATTTCGGTTGCATCACCGGATGCGGAATTTGTGGCCGACCTTCAAGAGAAGATCCACTGCAGCAAAACATTCCGTGTTTACGCTAACAGTGATTTCATCGGTATGCAGCTTGGCGGCGCAGTGAAGAACGTGATTGCGATTGGCGCAGGTATGTCTGATGGTATTGGTTTTGGTGCTAACGCGCGTACAGCACTTATCACCCGTGGTCTTGCTGAGATGACGCGTCTCGGTGCGGCATTAGGTGCGCAACCAGAAACCTTCATGGGCATGGCGGGTTTAGGCGATCTTGTGCTTACGTGTACCGACAACCAGTCGCGCAACCGTCGCTTTGGTCTTGCTCTAGGTCAGGGTAAAGATGTCGATACTGCCCAAGAAGAAATTGGTCAGGTTGTGGAAGGTTACCGCAACACTAAAGAGGTTTATTTATTGGCTGAGCGCATGGGTGTAGAGATGCCAATTGTTGACCAAATTTATCAAGTATTGTATCAAGGGAAGGATGCACACTTAGCAGCAAAAGATTTGTTAGCGCGCGATAAGAAAGCAGAAGCTTAATTTGAGCGCTAACACCGTACTAGGGATTCAGTACTAGGTATTTAAATGAAACATTGTGAGAAACAGAAAGTTTGGCAAACTATTGTGAAGGAAGCTCGCGAGCTTTCAGAGCAAGAGCCAATGTTAGCAAGCTTCTATCATGCGACGATTATTAAGCATGATAGCCTGAGTGCAGCGTTAAGCTATATTCTAGCCAATAAGCTAAACACTGCATCTATGCCAGCAATGGCAGTCAGGGAAGTCGTTGAAGAAGCGTTGAACGCCGATCCAGGCATCAGTGCAGCGGCAGCATGCGATATCTGTGCGACAGTGAATCGTGACCCGGCGGTTGCGATGTATTCAATGCCATTACTGTATTTAAAAGGCTATCACGCACTGCAAGGCTACCGAGTGGCGAACTGGCTGTGGAAGCAAGGCCGAATCGCACTGGCAACCTACTTACAGAATCAAATCTCTGTTGCTTGTCAGGTCGATATTCACCCAGCGGCAAAAATTGGTCGCGGTATCATGCTCGATCATGCGACGGGTATTGTGATTGGTGAAACTGCCATTGTCGAAAATGACGTTTCGATTCTGCAGGATGTAACCCTAGGTGGTACTGGTAAAGAGTGCGGTGATCGTCACCCGAAAATCCGCGAAGGCGTGATGATCGGTGCTGGTGCTAAGATTTTAGGTAACATCGAAGTTGGTGAAGGGGCTAAGATCGGTTCATGCTCTGTGGTTCTTCAGCCTGTTCCTGCCCATACTACGGTTGCAGGGGTTCCAGCTAAGATTGTTGGCCGACCTAAGACAGACAAACCCTCGTTAGATATGGACCAGCAGTTTAACGGTCGCTCGCAAAGTTTTATTGGTGGTGACGGGATTTAATTCCTACGCTTTAAAAACAAAAAGGTTGGCTTTCGCCAACCTTTTTTCGTTTTGATGGTCAGTTATGCCAGCTCTTCTAGCTCAACTAATACCTCTTCTGCCCATGTAATCCAAGCTTGGCGGATCAGTAGGTTTCTACGTAGCGTCAGACGCTCAAGGCGCTGTTGCTTATCTAATGTCGTCGTTGCCGGGTAGTATGCGTTTTCAATTTCTTGGTAGTGCGCAACTAGCTTACGTGATTCTTCTACTAGCTCAGAAAGCTGAACTCGGTATGGCGCTGAAGGTTGTACGGCACAAGCCATTAATTTTGCAGAGAACTCGTCGCGAACCGTTGGGTGTGCAGTTGGTTGATCAAACCACTCACCTAGGGCTACTCGGCCTGAATCAGTAATTGAGTAAACTTTACGGTCTGGTTTGCCTTCTTGAGGCTCTAGTACGCAAGTCACTAAGTTGTTCTGCGCCATTTTGTTCAGCTCGCGATAAACTTGCTGGTGGCTCGCTTTCCAGAAATAGCCGATAGTGGCAGAAAATTCTTTAGTGATGTCGTATCCGGTTGCGTCGCGTGTGCTTAGAACGGTTAAGATAACGTGTGGTAATGACATGTCTTCAATCCAAAAGGTAAATAAACTACTAAATACAACTGCTTAATTACTCTCGTGCTTCTTGAGGCACTCTTTATCGTATAAGAAAGCAGCACCAACCAATGTTGGTCATGTCACCTTGAAAAGCCGGTTTATCACCTAGGATCGATAAGTGAATTATCGAGGACTACAGCCTGTAAAATTTTATATGTATCACTGTAGAGGTTGAGTAGTATATCTAAATAATAAGCATAAAGTGGAATAGAAGGACAAAATAACCCGAAAAACTGACAAAAATCTCAATAATGATAATTAAGTGGTGTTTTATGCTATCTAAATTGTCGTTTTGTCTCTTAGGCTGGGGCTTGCATCTGGTGTTTTGTTTGATTGCCATATAAAAAAGGTTGATGCTTTACACATCAACCTTTTCTTGTATCGGCGCTGGTGGCATTAACCAGTGTTACGCATACCAGCGGCAATACCAGCTATGGTCACCATTAGTGCTTCTTCAAGCTCTGGTGCTGACTCTTCATTCTGACGAGTACGGTATAGCAGTTCTGCTTGTAGCATGTTCAATGGCTCGACGTAGATGTTACGTAGACGAATTGATTCTAAGCCCCAAGGGTCGCTCTGCATCAAGTTCTCGTTGTTTTCTACGTTTAGAACCGCTTTGATATCTTGCTGTAGTTGGTCACGTAAGCGGTCACCCAGTGGTAGCAGTTCGCTGTCGACTAGTCGCTCATCATAGTAGCGAGAAATCTCTAAATTACACTTGGTGTAAACCATTTCTAACATGCCTAGGCGAGTCGAGAAGAATGGCCACTCACGACACATCTCTTCTAGTAGTGCTTGGTGACCTTTGTCGACTGAGTATTGAATCGCTTCACCAGCGCCAAGCCATGCAGGCAGAACCAATCGGTTTTGGCTCCAAGAGAAGATCCATGGAATCGCACGTAAGCTTTCTACACCGCCTTTCGGGTTACGCTTAGCAGGGCGAGAACCCAGAGGTAGTTTGCCTAACTCTAGCTCAGGCGTTGCTTGGCGGAAGTAGGGAACGAAGTCAGGTTCGCCGCGCACAACCTTACGGTAAGCTTCACAGCTCACTTCAGACAGTACGTCCATTAGGTCGCGCCACTCTTGCTTAGGTTCTGGTGGTGGCAGTAGGTTTGCTTCTAGAATCGCACTCGCGTACAGATTAAAGCTATTTACTGCAACATCTGGTAGACCAAGCTTAAAGCGGATCATCTCGCCTTGCTCTGTCACACGCAGACCGCCTTTCAGACTCTTCGGTGGCTGAGAAAGCAGCGCCGCATGCGCAGGTGCACCACCACGACCGATAGTACCGCCGCGGCCGTGGAATAGCGTTAGCTCAACGCCTTCTTCTTCAGCGACTTTAACCAGTGAATCCATCGCATGGTACTGAGCCCAACCTGCAGACATTACACCTGCATCTTTCGCCGAGTCAGAGTAACCGATCATGACCATTTGGTGGTTCTGGATAAAGCCGCGGTATAAGTCGATACCCATCAGCTGTTTGATGACCGCTTCAGCGTTGTTCAAATCGTCTAACGTTTCGAACAGAGGACACACGTCCATGCGGTAAGGACAACCTGATTCTTGTAGCAGCAGGTGAACAGCTAATACGTCAGAGGCTGTACGCGCCATGGAAATAACGTAAGCACCAAATGCTTCACGAGGCTGCGCTGCGACAATCTTACAGGTATCGAGCACTTCTTTAACAGACTCTGATGGTTCCCAGTCACGTGGAAGAAGAGGGCGTTTAGAAGCCAGTTCATTGGTTAGGAAGGCAACTTTATCTTGCTCGCTCCACTGATCGTAATCACCAATGCCTAGGTAACGAGTTAGCTCAGACAGAACATCTGAGTGGCGCGTGCTCTCTTGGCGAATATCAAGGCGAACTAGGTGCACACCGAATGCTTTAATACGGCGCAATGTATCTAGCAGTGAACCGTCGGCGATGATGCCCATGCCACACTCATGCAGTGATTGGTAACATGCGTACAGTGGTTCCCATAGCTGCTCAATGCGTTGTAGTGGCGCTTTCACTGCCAGTTTTTGGCCGTGAATCTTAGCGTCTAGGATTTCTTTGGTTTCGTTCAGTAATGCACGAAGCTCTTTAAGAACCGCACGGTATGGTTCGTGTTCACCTTCACCTGCGAGTGCGCGAACAGCATCATTACACTGGGTCATCGACAGTTCGCTAACTAGCTCGTTAATGTCGCCTAGGTAAAGATCAGCCGCTTTCCAGCGAGATAGCAGTAACACTTCACGGGTAATGGTATGAGTAACAAACGGGTTACCGTCACGGTCGCCACCCATCCACGAAGAGAAGTGTACTGGGCGCGCATCGATTGGGAGACCTTCACCAAGGTAACCCTCTAGACGTTGATCGAGTTCGCGTAAAAAGTCTGGTACGGCTTCCCATAGCGAGTTCTCTACAACCGCAAAGCCCCACTTCGCTTCATCAAGCGGCGTTGGTCGCTGCTGACGAATTGTGTCTGAGTGCCAGCTTTGGGCGATAAGTTGTTCTAGGCGGCGTTCTGTTTTCGCGCGCTCTTTCGCTGATAGCTCGCCAAGCTCAAGCTTAGACAGACACTCATTGATTTTGACTAACTTATTGATCATGGTGCGACGAGTGATTTCAGTTGGGTGAGCGGTCAGTACCAGCTCAATGTTGAGATCACGAACGGCTTGCGCAGTATCTAGCTTGCTGATGTCATTTTGTGCCAGCTTAGAGAAAAGCGAGTTGATCGCATCAGGTTCGCAAACGTGAGCGTCACAATGGCGAGAGATAGTATGGTACTGCTCTGCCATGTTGGTAAGGTTTAGAAATTGGTTGAATGCATGAGCAACTGGGGTGAGTTGTTCATTTGGCAGGCTTTTTATCTCTTCAATTAAGCTGTCGCGATCTTTTTGATTGCCTGCGAGGGCGGACTTAGAAAGTTTACGAATGGTTTCTACTTTCTCTAGAAGTACGTCACCATGTGCGTCCTTGATGGTGTTGCCGAGCAAGTGTCCTAGCATGCTCACATTGCTTCTGAGAGCAGAGTATTTCTCGTTCATTGTCATCCTGCCTTGTAAAAAAATTACATCCAATGTTCCTTGTTAGGTAAACAATCTAGCGAAAAATGTCGCCTGGAGTCAATTACTGTAGGCTAAGTTTGCAAATATTGTGCAAGTGAATGTAACGCTGTGCGAGCTATGTGATTGACTAATTATGTTGAAACTTTCTTACAGAATGAGACGTACCTAGATTCTGTCATTCCTTAGAGAGAAGAATGAGTGAGAAAGGAAACTCATAAAGTCTTCGGTTCTCTTCAAGAGATCCCCAACTCACTCGTCCCTCGTTCTTGAGGATGACTGCTTTGTCTATTGAAATAAAAAAGGTTGACGCATTACGTCAACCTTCTAAAAAGTCCCAGCTGTTTGGCTCTTGCTAAAAACAATATTTATGCATCGCTTTTGATAGAACATCGATGGTTGGATCGATAAAGTCAAACGCTAAGAACTCATCGGGCTGGTGGGCTTGGTCAATCGAACCTGGGCCGAGTACCAGTGTTGGGCAGAGCTGTTGTAAGAACGGTGCTTCAGTACAGTAGTTGACCGTTTCAGAGTCGACGCCACAAATCTCTTCTACACCACCAATAAATGGATGGTCATGTTGACACTCATAACCTGGAATCGGTTCGTGCAGCGGGGTAATCGCAATACGTCCCGGCCATTTTGCTTCTACTTCTTTCAGCGCACCACGCAGCATGTTATCGAGGCCATCTAGGCTGATCCCCGGTAGTGGTCGCACATCATAGTGCAGCTCACAGCAGCCACAAATACGGTTGGCACTGTCGCCACCATGAATATGACCAAGGTTTAGAGTTGGGCTAGGAATCGCAAAACCTGGGTGGTGATACTCTTTGATCAATTTGTCGCGCAGTTGCATCAGAGCAAACAGTACCTCATGCATAATCTCAATCGCGTTGACGCCTAAAGCTGGATCAGAAGAGTGACCTGATTTACCCGTCACTCGCACGGCATTAGCCACGTGGCCTTTGTGGCCGCGAATGGGGACTAGGCTGGTTGGCTCACCAATAATGCAGTAGTCAGGCTTAAATGGGGCACTCTCAGTGAAATGACGAGCGCCGAGCATAGTGGTCTCTTCGTCACAGGTCGCAAGTATATAAAGCGGCTTGGTCTGCTTGCTCCAGTCTACTTTTTTAACCGCTTCAATAATAAAGGCAAAGAAACCTTTCATATCCGCCGTACCTAGACCGTAGAAGCGGTTGTTTGCTTCGGTGAGTGCATGAGGCTCATAGTTCCAACGCCCTTCATCAAACGGCACCGTATCGCTGTGTCCGGCAAGCAGCAAACCGCCTTCACCAGAACCTTTTTTAGCGATGAGGTTGAATTTACCCGGCTCTACTTCCGTCAGATTTACTTCAAAACCGATGTCTTTGAGCCAAGTGGCCAGTTTTTCAATCACTTGCGCATTGCCTTCATCCCAACTTGGATCTGTCGAGCTGATCGATGAGGTGGAGATTAGGCCGCTATAGACCTCTAGAAAACTTGGTAATTGCATATTTAGTTTACTTTCCCTGTTGACAGATTTGGGCTAAGAAGGTAAAACACATATTAAATCACTTTTATTGAATAAAAAACCAATAAAGAGCGAATAATTTAAATTTATAGTCACAACTAGAGTGGCGATTTTAAGTCAAAAATGGATGTAAGAGATGCTTAAAACCACAATCATAGGCGCAAGCGGTTACACAGGAGCAGAACTCGCTCTGATGGTGCACAAACACCCTGAACTTACGCTATCAGGTTTGTATGTTTCCGCCAATAGTCTAGATGCTGGTAAGAGCATCGCTGAGCTGCACGGTAAGCTAGCGGGCATTATTAGTCATTCGGTAGAGCCGCTAAAAGATCCGGCTGAAGTCGCTAAGCAGAGTGATGTGGTGTTTTTAGCTACTGCTCATGAAGTAAGCCATGACTTAGCGCCAATCTTTCTAGAGCAAGGCTGCCAAGTGTTTGACTTGTCTGGTGCTTTCCGCGTTAAGAAAGATGGTTTTTACGATCAGTTTTACGGTTTTGCGCATCAGCATGAAGCGTGGCTCGATAATTCGGTATATGGGCTTGCTGAGTGGAATGCGGAAGGGATTAAGCAGAGCCAATTAATTGCGGTTCCGGGTTGTTACCCAACCGCTTCGCAACTAGCAATCAAACCGTTGCTTGACGGAGCTTTGCTCGATACCAACCAGTGGCCAGTGATTAATGCCACGAGCGGTGTGTCTGGAGCTGGTAGAAAAGCCTCAATGACCAACAGCTTTTGCGAAGTGAGTTTACAGGCTTACGGTGTGTTTAATCACCGTCATCAGCCAGAGATTGCTTCTCACCTTGGTACTGACGTGATTTTTACTCCCCATCTTGGCAACTTTAAGCGTGGCATTTTGGCCACCATCACGATGAAACTTAAAGCAGGCGTAACAGAAGCTCAGATTACGGAAGCATTTACGTCGGCTTACCAAAATAAACCGGCAGTGAGACTGACAGAGTCCACATTGCCAACACTAAAGAATGTAGAGAATACGCCTTTCTGCGATATCGGTTGGAAGGTTCAAGGTGAGCATATCATTGTTGTTTCAGCGATTGATAACTTACTAAAAGGCGCATCAAGTCAAGCGATGCAGTGTGTAAACATCCACTACGGATTTCCAGAGCTGACTGCTCTTGTTTAATTGGGCAGGGAAGGAATAAGTGATGACAGATAACAAACAAACTCCATTAGTGATCAAATTAGGCGGCGCTGCACTGTCGTGTACTGAGACGTTAAGCCAGGTATTTGGTGCGATTGCCAACTACCAACAACAAGCTCAGCGACGAATTGTGATCGTCCATGGTGGAGGTTATCTAGTGGACGATCTTATGGCGAAGCTACAACTGGAAACTGTTAAGAAAAATGGTTTACGTGTCACGCCTTACGAGCAGATCCCTGTGATTGCAGGTGCATTGGCTGGTACGGCAAATAAGATGCTGCAGGGACAAGCGATTAAAGATGGCCTTAACGCCGTTGGTCTAAGTCTTGCGGATGGTGGTCTATGTCATATCGAACAGCTTGATCCGGAACTAGGTGCGGTTGGTAAAGCGACTCCGGGTGATTCATCGGTACTTCAAGCGGTATTGGCTGCAGGTGCACTACCAATCATTAGTTCGATTGGTTTGACTGAGCAAGGCCAGATGATGAACGTCAATGCTGACCAAGCTGCAGTAGCGGTTGCGGGCAGTTTGGATGCGGAGTTAGTGCTGCTTTCTGATGTGAGTGGTGTATTGGATGGTAAAGGTCATTTGATTAAAAGCCTGGATGAGAAACAAGCGCAGAGCTTGATTGACGGCCACGTTATCACTGACGGCATGATTGTTAAGGTACAAGCAGCGTTAGAAGCAGCCAATGACTTAGGTCGACCAATTGAAGTCGCAACATGGCGTTACCCAGATAAGCTTACAGACCTATTTGCTGGTCAAAGCATTGGTACCCAGTTTCTACCTCAATAAAGATAGAATAAACAATTTCGTTTCAGTGCATAAGCGTTGAAATCAATAAGAATTAACAGGAAGTAACCCGTAGCACTGACCGCCAAGCGCAGCGCCGGGAATTTGGAGAAGTAAAATGAGCAAAGTTCAAGTAAATAAAGTAGTTGTCGCATACTCTGGCGGTCTGGATACATCAGTGATCATTCCATGGCTGAAAGAAAACTATGATTGTGAAGTGGTCGCGTTTGTGGCTGATGTTGGTCAGGGTGAAGAAGAGCTAGCAGGCATCGAAGAAAAAGCGAAAGCATCGGGTGCATCTGAATGTTACATCGCAGACCTAAAAGAAGAGATGGTTGCGGATTACATCTACCCAACGCTAAAAACAGGTGCTTATTACGAAGGTAAATACCTATTAGGTACCTCAATGGCGCGTCCAATCATTGCTAAGGCTCAAGTTGAAGTCGCACGTAAAGTGGGCGCAGACGCTCTATGTCATGGCTGTACTGGTAAAGGTAATGACCAAGTACGTTTTGAAGGCGCATTCGCAGCACTAGCACCGGACCTGCATGTCATCGCACCATGGCGTGAATGGGATCTAGTGAGCCGTGAAGAGTGTCTAGACTACCTAGCAGAACGTAACATTCCATGTAGTGCATCTTTAACTAAGATTTACTCGCGTGATGCCAACGCGTGGCATATCTCGACAGAAGGTGGCGTACTAGAAGATACTTGGAATGCACCAAACGATGATTGCTGGGCGTGGACGGTTGACCCTGAGCAAGCACCAAACGAAGCGGAATACGTAACGCTAAAAGTTGAAAAAGGCGCAGTAGTGGCAGTTGATGGTGAGACAATGACGCCTTACAACGCACTGGTATACCTAAATGACAAAGGTGTGAAACACGGTGTCGGTCGTATCGATATCGTTGAAAACCGTCTAGTCGGCATGAAGTCTCGTGGTTGTTACGAAACTCCAGGGGGCACTATCATGATGGAAGCTCTGCGTGCGGTTGAGCAGTTGGTTTTGGATAAAACAGCATTTGAGTTCCGTGAAGAGTTAGGCGTGAAAGCATCGCATCTAGTTTACGATGGTCGTTGGTTCACTCCGCTATGTAAATCTATCCTAGCGGCGTCAGAAGAGTTGGCTCAAGACGTTAACGGTGAAGTGGTTGTTAAGCTATACAAAGGCCACGCAACAGTGACTCAGAAGCGTTCAGATAACAGCTTGTACTGTGAAGAGTTTGCAACCTTTGGTGAGGACGAAGTGTATGACCAAAGTCATGCAGAAGGCTTTATCCGTCTTTACTCACTATCAAGCCGTATTCGTGCACTGAACAGCTTGAAAAAATAATCACAGCTAGACTGAGATAGTAAAAGCCCGTTTGTGAAAGCAAGCGGGCTTTTTTGATTCTCATTGGATAGGAACTGGAAAATTAGCTGTGAATAAATATGTTAAAAAAGTGAATTAATACTTTCTTTTTGTTTTAATTTGCCGTAACTTTGAACCATCATAAAATACTGAATACGATTCAGAGTCAATCTAAGCAATAACAGCAATTCACTCTTTACAGTGAGCATAGGTAATCAGGAGATACGCGATGGCATTATGGGGCGGAAGATTTACCCAAGCGGCAGATACGAGATTCAAAGACTTTAACGACTCATTGCGTTTCGATTACCGATTAGCTGAACAAGATATCGTAGGTTCGATTGCTTGGTCAAAAGCCTTGCTTTCTGTCGACGTATTGACCGAAGAAGAGCAACAAAAGCTCGAGCTGGCACTGAATGAACTTAAACTTGAAGTGATGGAAGACCCGCATCAGATTTTACGTTCTGATGCTGAAGATATTCACTCTTGGGTTGAGCAGCAACTGATCAGCAAAGTCGGTGACTTAGGTAAAAAGCTTCATACTGGTCGTTCACGTAATGATCAGGTAGCGACAGACCTTAAACTTTGGTGTCGTCAGCAAGGTCAGCAGCTATTAATGGCACTTGATCGCCTGCAAGCTCAAATGGTCTCTGTCGCGAAAGTTCATCAAGATACGGTACTGCCGGGCTACACGCACTTACAACGTGCCCAGCCAGTCACTTTTGCTCACTGGTGTTTAGCTTACGTTGAAATGTTTGAGCGTGACTACTCTCGTCTGCATGATGCAATCCATCGTTTAGATACTTGTCCGTTAGGCTCTGGCGCATTGGCAGGTACTGCGTATCCGATTGATCGTGAACAAGTCGCTCACAACTTAGGTTTTCGCCGTGCTACGCGTAACTCTTTAGACTCTGTATCAGATCGTGACCATGTGATGGAGCTAATGTCTGTCGCTTCGATTTCGATGCTGCACCTATCGCGTCTTGCTGAAGATATGATCTTCTACAACTCTGGTGAATCTAACTTTATCGAGCTGGCAGATACCGTGACGTCAGGTTCTTCGCTGATGCCACAGAAGAAAAACCCAGATGCGTTAGAGCTTATCCGTGGTAAGACTGGTCGTGTTTATGGTTCATTGGCTGGCATGATGATGACAGTTAAGGCGCTGCCTCTTGCGTACAATAAAGATATGCAGGAAGACAAAGAAGGTCTGTTCGATGCGTTAGATACGTGGAACGACTGTATGGAAATGGCTGCGCTTTGCTTTGATGGCATCAAGGTCAATGGCGAGCGTACTCTAGAAGCGGCTAAGCAAGGTTATGCGAACGCTACTGAGTTGGCCGATTACCTAGTAGCGAAGGGCATTCCGTTCCGTGAAGCGCACCATATTGTGGGTGTAGCGGTTGTCGGTGCGATTGCTAAAGGCTGTGCATTAGAAGAACTATCGATTGCTGAATTGAAAGAGTTTTCTGAAGTGATTGAAGCTGATGTGTACGACATCTTGACCATTGAATCGTGTCTTGAGAAGCGTAGTGCTTTAGGTGGCGTGTCACCTAAGCAAGTTGCGCATGCGGTTGAGCAAGCAGAAGGACGTCTGATTAAGCGTGATACCTCTGCGGTTAACGTACGCCCTGCACGTCTAACTGATATTGAGTCACTCGAAGGCATGGTCACTTACTGGGCAAATATGGGCGAGAACCTTCCGCGCTCGCGTAGTGAGCTAGTTCGTGATATTGGCTCGTTTGCCGTTGCCGAGCACCACGGTGAAGTGACTGGTTGTGCATCGCTGTATGTTTATGACTCTGGTCTAGCTGAAATTCGTTCATTAGGTATAGAAGCGGGCTGGCAGGGCCAAGGGCAAGGCAGTGCAATAGTGCAATACTTGGTGGATAAGGCGCGTCAAATGGCGATTAAGAAAGTGTTCGTCCTGACACGTACGCCAGAGTTCTTTATGAAGCAATCCTTCTTGCCAACATCGAAGTCATTGCTGCCGGAGAAAGTGCTAAAAGATTGCGACCAGTGTCCACGTCAACATGCTTGTGATGAAGTAGCATTAGAAGTGAATTTGGTTGAGCAATCAATCGCTCGAGTAAACGTCGCGTAACCGATTGAATTTGAAAGGTGCTAAAAAAGATCAAAAAAGATCGAGCAACTTTTGGAACTAATTAGAAAAGGCAGAGTCTATTAAAGTACCACTGCTTTTTCTTAGAAGAATCTAAGAAGGCCCCAAACCAGATATTGGTATTGGGGCTTTTTTCTTTTTTACTCTTCATATTTGAGTAAAAGGATCTTTATTCTTTTCGGCTGCTGCGTTTTCGCCATGGCAAGATGACAAAGCGCATCCATAAGTGCAAAGCCAGCAAACCATTAAACGCAAACCCTGCGATGAGCAAAGTAATAGATTCAATGCTTTTCGGATCGTCTTTGAACAGAAACCACCACACTATCCAGCACAACACCGATAACACGGTGAGCTGATCCATACAGCGCTTACAGCGGCCAATTTTTTTCCAAAACCAGCCATTATTTTTACAGTGAGGGCATGTCATAGTGGTACGAATTCGGTAACATAACTTGCTATAGAATATCGCAATCTAATTTGAAAGTGAGAAAAATGATCGAACGCCAACATACCAAACAGCGCATGAGCCGAATTGTGAAGCACAATGGTACGATTTACCTATGTGGACAAGTTTGTGCCGATGCTACCAAAGACATCACTGAACAAACTCAAACTATGCTTGATAAGGTTGAACAACTACTGCTTGAAGCCGGTAGTGATAAAGAGCATATGCTATCTGCAACTATCTACTTGAAAGATATGAAATACTTCCAAGAGATGAATGCGGTATGGGATGCATGGGTACCTGAAGGCCACGCGCCTGCACGCGCTTGTGTCACTGGCGATATGGCTCGTGAAGCTCTGCTGGTGGAAATCTCAGTGATTGCAGCTGAGAAGAATAGCAGCTGTTGCTAATTCTCTGATTGAACGTAAAAAGGAAAGCACAGTGCTTTCCTTTTTTGTTTGGGCTGATTGAGCTGGCTTACCTAATTAACCTAAGTAAGTTTCTAGCTCTTCGCTACCACCGATGTGCTTACCACCAATGAAGACTTGCGGAACCGTTGTACGGCCAGTAATTGCACGTAGGCTTACTGTTGTTGCATCTTTACCTAGAATAATCTCTTCATACTGAAGGTTGTGGTCAATTAGGTTCTGTTTTGCTTTAACACAGAATGGGCAACCTGGTTTAGAAAACACTGTGATTGATTCTTGAGTTCTGAAGTCCGGCGCAATGTGTTTTAGCATAGTATCTGCGTCTGACACTTTGAACGGGTCGCCTGGCTCGTTTGGTTCGATGAACATTTTCTCTACCACGCCGTTTTTCACTAGCATGCTGTAGCGCCATGAGCGTTTACCAAAACCAATGTCATTCTTTTCAACTAACATACCCATACCATCAGTAAACTCGCCGTTACCATCGGGAATGAAGGTGATGTTTTCTGCTTCTTGGTCATTTTTCCAAGCGTTCATAACGAAAGTATCGTTGACTGATACACATAGGATTTCATCCACACCGTGCTCTTTGAATACTGGGAATAGCTCGTTGTAACGAGGTAGGTGACTAGATGAACACGTTGGAGTAAACGCGCCTGGAAGGCTGAATACGATAACGGTTTTATCTTTAAATAGATCATCACTCGTGACGTTTACCCATGCGTCGCCTTGACGGATTGGGAAAGTAACTTGAGGGACATTTTGACCTTCTTTAGATGCAAACATAATGATTTCCTTTTAGATTTTATATAATTATTTTTTGAGACTTAGCAGTATAGTCACTGTGCTCTGTTTCGATGAAGTTATTATTAAAGAAATCCTTTGATAGCTCTAATCGTTTGATGCTATGGTTTTGATAGATTATTTCTATCTACAAAGTGTGGGGAGAACACCAATAATGAATATCCGAGATTTTGAATACTTGGTTTCGCTAGCTGAGCATAAACATTTTCGAAAAGCGGCCGAAGCGTGCTTTGTCAGCCAGCCGACCTTGAGTGGACAAATTCGTAAACTAGAAGATGAGCTAGGGACAGCATTATTGGAGCGAAGTAGCCGCCGAGTACTCTTTACCGATGCAGGCTTACAGTTGGTTGATCAGGCCAAGCGTATCTTGACTGAAGTGAAAACCTTTAAAGATATGGCTAGCGGCCAAGCAGGGGAGATGGTTGGCCCGATGCATATCGGTTTTATTCCAACCGTTGGGCCGTATCTGTTGCCGAAGATCGTCCCTATGCTCAAAGAGTCTTTTCCTGAACTGGAACTCTATCTGCATGAAGCACAAACACATCAGCTGGTTCGTCAGTTAGAAGACGGTAAGTTAGATTGTTTAGTGTTGGCATCGGTGCCTGAAACCGCGGCATTCAAAGAAATTGAAGTCTATAACGAACCAATGAGTGTCGCAGTACCTTGTGACCATGAGTGGGCAGGGCTTGATGAAGTCGACATGCTCGATCTGAATGGTAAAACTGTGTTGGCGTTGGGTGATGGTCACTGCTTAAGAGATCAAGCGTTGGGCTTCTGTTTTGCTGCTGGTGCGAAAGATGATGAACGTTTCAAAGCAACCAGCCTAGAGACACTGCGTAATATGGTAGCAGCAGGTGCGGGTATTACCTTATTGCCGGAGCTCTCTTTGCCAAAAGAGAAGCAAAAAGATGGCGTCTGCTATGTGCGCGCAATTAACCCTGTTCCATCGCGCAATATCGTTTTGGCTTATCGTCCGGGCTCACCACTTCGCGCTCGATTTGAGCAGCTTGCACAAGCGATTACTCACCAGCTTCAAGCTTAAAATCCGCTCCTGAAAAGAAAAAAGGGTTGATACCTCAGTATCAACCCTTTTTCGTATTTATTACTTGAGCAAGTTAGAACAGGTCTTCACCATCTTCAGAAGTGTAGATGCTGTCGGTAAGCTCGCGTGTCACGTACTCAGTTGGTTCAGTGCCCGCGCGGAAGTATTCAAACATTGAGCTTGAATCAAACTTGTTGGTTAACAAGCCAGAGTCACGGTCGATACGCACTCGAACAATATTCTCAGGGATTACTTTCTCGTGCTGAGGAGTCCCTGCCAGCGCATCACGCATAAAATCAACCCATGCTGGCTGAGCGGTTTTCGCTCCAGCTTCAGCACCTGAGATTTGATTGCTAGCTAAGTTGCTGTTTGGCTTAGTTCTACCTAGATTGCGGTTATGGTCATCGAAACCAACCCAAGCAATCGCAACCATTCCTGGTCCGTAGCCGTTATACCAAGCATCTTTCGAGTCATTGGTGGTACCGGTTTTACCACCAATATCGCGGCGTTCAAGTTTTTGCGCTCGCCAGCCTGTACCGTTCCAGCCAGTGCCTTTACTCCAGTCACCGCCACCCCATACGTTGCTGTACATCATTTCACGGACTAAGAATGCCGTCTGTTCAGAAATCACCTGTGGTGCATAGTGTGGTGCGCTGTCATCAGCCGTAATGTCGACATCTTGTTCAGCGAATTCGTTACTTACTGTTTCAGTAGCTGGCTGCTGTGCACAGTTTTGATGGCAAATGATGCTCGGGTTTGCTTGGTACTCAAGTTCACCAAATGGCGTTTCTACTTTGCTGATGTAGAAAGGTTCAACATAGTAACCGCCATTGGCGAACACAGAGTAACCTTGGGCCATTTTGATTGGCGTTAAGCTGCCAGCACCAAGAGCAATTGTTTCTGAGCGTGGTACCTGGTCAATATTGAAACCGAAGCGAGTCAGGTATTCACGCGTTTCATCCAGACCCACTTCACGTAATACACGAACTGCCATGACGTTTTTCGACTGAGCCAGACCGATGCGTAGGCGCGTAGGGCCGGTATAAGTCGGTGGTGAATTCTTAGGACGCCACGCTGTACCTTGGCTCTTATCCCATTGGTTAATCGGTGCATCGTTGACCAGAGTCGCAAGGGTTAGGCCCTGATCGATTGCCGCTGAGTAGATAAACGGTTTGATACTTGAACCAACCTGGCGCACTGACTGAGTCGCTCGGTTGAACTTGTTATGGATAAAGTTAAAGCCACCAACCAGTGAAAGTACTGCGCCGTTCTCTGGATTCATCGCGACAAACGCAGTGTTGGCATTAGGTACTTGGCTTAAGTGCCAAGCAACAGTGCTTTCTTCACCATCCGTTTTAGTTTCTACTGGACGGACCCAAATTTGTTCGCCGACGGCCAAAACATCAGAGGCTCTATTTGGTACAGAGCCTTGGCGATTGTCAGTGAGGAATTTTCTTGCCCACTTGATGCCGTCCCACTCAAGAGTTTGTTTGCCTTTATTCTTAACGAAAACTGTTGCCTGTTTTCCGTCCACTTTGGTCACAACTGCAGGAATCAGTGGTCGGTAGCTTGGAACATTATTGAGAGTTTTATCGATTTTTTGCTCGTCAAAAGCAGTCTCACCTTTCTTCCACAACACTTTTTCAGCGCCGCGGTAGCCATGACGCTCGTCATAAGAAAGCAGGTTGTTGATTGCTGAGTCATTGGCCGCTGCTTGAAGCTTAGAGTCAACCGTGGTGTAGATCTTCATACCTGAGGTGTACGCTGCTTCTTCGCCATAGCGACTTACCATCCAAGCACGAGCTAGCTCTGCTACGTATGGAGCACTTAATTCAATTTCAGCACCGTGGTAGCGTGAAACGATCTCCTCCGCACGAGCTTGGTCATACTCATCTTGAGTGATGTATTTCTCATCCAACATACGCAGTAGAACCACGTTACGACGGTGGGTAGCGCGCTCTAGCGAGTAAATCGGGTTCATGGTTGATGGTGCTTTTGGCATACCTGCCAGCGTCGCGATTTCGCTTAGGGAGAGATCTTGCAGATCTTTACCAAAATAGGTTTGAGCAGCAGCGCCAAAACCATAAGAACGGTAGCCTAAGAAGATCTTATTGACGTAAAGCTCCATGATTTCTTCTTTACTTAGAAGCTGTTCAATATGGATCGCAATAAAGATCTCTTTAATTTTACGCATGATCTTCTTCTCATTGGAAAGGAAGAAGTTACGCGCTAGCTGTTGAGTAATGGTACTCGCGCCTTGCTTTGCTGAACCTGACAGGGCAACAACAACAGCAGCACGAGTAATACCGATTGGGTCGATACCCGGGTGATCATAAAAGCGGCTATCTTCGGTTGCGATTAGTGCTTCCACTAGGTGACGAGGAATATCATCATAAGCAACAGGGATACGGCGTTTCTCACCAAATTGGGAGATAAGCTTGCCGTCTTGGCTGTACACCTGCATAGGTGTTTGTAGCTCGACATCTTTTAATGTTGCTACATCTGGTAGCTCTGGTTTGACATAAAGGTAGAAGCCGAAAATGGTACCGACCCCAAGAATTATGCAAATCAATGTGAATATAAACAGTCGCTTTATGAACTTCACCGGATATTCCCTGATTAATAGGATTCACGATATGCAAACCCTTGTACTTTAAGCTAAAAATTTTAGCTCTCTTTTCAATGTGTTTATTTAACCATCAATTTAAACATATGAGCGAAGCAAAAAGTACGGAGCCAAGCTGCATGGGTAAATCATTAGTTACAGGCATTGATATTGGTCACCACAGTATTAAAGCGGTGGTTCTCAAGCCCTACAAAGGCACATTTGTGCTCGTAGATTATCAAGAACTGCCAATCGAGTCGGGCATTTTCTCTGATAACCACATGTTAAATTATCAGAAAATTGTAAAGAAACTCAAAGAACTAAGGAAGTCTTTGCCGCGATTTAGCCACAAAGTTGCTTTATCTGTCCCCGATAGCACTGTAATAAGTAAACAATTACAAATAGATAGAGAGCTAGAGGGACAAGAAAGAGAGTTCGCCATCTTTGAGGCACTTTCTCACCAATCCCCTTTCCCAATCGAGGAGTTGAGCCTAGATTTTGTGCCTATAGAGACTTCATCAGCGTTGGAGAGTACTTGTCGCTATCAAGTTTATGCGACTCGAAAAGAGCTCATCGAGAGTCGAATCCAAGCCGTGTCCAAGGCGGGTTATACGCCAGTGTTGATTGACGTACAAGCTCACGGCTTAGCCCAGCTGTGGCAACAAGCGGCACGCAAGTATCAGCAGCAACAGTGGATAGTGCTGGACGTAGGGTTTAGCCAATCTTCACTGTGTATCAATTTTGATAGTAAATCACCGCTGTATAAAGAGCTGCCTATTGGTACGCAGATGATAGAAGCGTTAACCAGCAGTGAAGGTTTGCGCCATCAAAGTATCGAGCAGTTCATCTACACATTGATTGATAAGCTCAAGCGCCAAATGCAGCTAATTACTTCCATGCATAACACAGCAATTGAAGGCGTGTGGTTGTGTGGCGGTGGTGCGATGACTCCTTTACTGGCTGAAGAGATTAACCGACGCCTTACTATACCTTGTGAGCTTTTGAACCCACTGACGTTATTGGATGGCAGTATCCAACAGTCACAAGGGTCGATGTTGCGAGGTTATGCGTATGCTATAGCGGTTGGCTTAGCAATGAGAGGCATTGAATGGCTGGAGAGCAAGCATGCTGCATAACGTTAATTTGTTGCCGTGGCGTGAGCAGTTAAGGAGGCGTCATAAGCAACGCTTTTTCGGACTAGTTATTGCTGCTGTCAGCATCGCGTTGTTAAGCCAGTGGTTTGCAGGTCATTACTTATTTAGTCAAGCGCAGTTGCAGCAATCTCGTTTAACCTACCTCAATCAATATATTTCTCAGCTCGATCAGCGCATCAATCAACTCAAGGGGCTAGAGCAGAACCACAAGGCTCTGTTGACTCGACTGCAAGTAGTCGAGCAGTTACAACAGTTAAGAAATAAAACAACCGACTTTATGAATGCGTTGCCGAGTTTTATCCCTCAAGGGGTTTACGTCAATAAAATCAACATGAGCGGTCAACAGATTAAAATCTCTGGGATCAGCGAAACCACCTCTCGTCTGGCGAGCATGTTGGATAGGCTAGAAAGGTCACCACTGCTGAGTAATATTGAAATGCATTCCATCGTTCACGGTCAGATGCGTTTTGGTAAAAAGTTTCAGACGTTCAATGTTTCTTTTGATTTTCAATCATCATTACAAGCTTCAGGCGTGCAGTAATGAGGGATTATGTCGATTTAGATATTGAAGAGATCGCCGAGTGGCCGCTGCAGGCTCAATTTGTCGCGATGATAGTGTTGATCATCGCGGTCCAAGGTGTTGGTTACTGGTTCTACTTAATGCCTCAAACGGAACACATTGAGCAGCTTAAGGCTCAAGAGCAAACCTTGAAAGCGACCGCGTTGATAAAAGCCAATCAAGCGGCGGCTATACCCAAGTTGCAGGCTCAGTTAGCAGAGCTGTCACAGCGCTACGACTACCTATCTCAGCAGCTACCCGCTCAGAAGGAGTTGGCGAGCATGCTGGCCTCGGTCAACGAAGTTGGCCTGAAGAACTCACTCATTTTTACTCGCATCGATTGGGGACAGAAACAAAACCAACCATTTCTTTATCGATTGCCACTCAATATCGAACTAACTGGGAGCTATCACAACATCGGTGCTTTTAGTCAAGCGATTGCCCAGCTACCGCGCATTATTCATTTTGACGAGGTTAACTGGCAGCGAGTGAGCCAACAGAGCAGTACGCTGCATTTTCGAGTGCAGGCCTACACCTACCAGTTTAAGCCAGAGGTAAGAGATGAACCTTAACGCTTTAATTACCTTAGTGTTTGCGCTAAGCCTGATCGCTTGTAAGGCCAACCAAGAGCCGCTTGATGATTATGTGGCTGATATTGAACCTAAGGCTAGTAAGGATGTGGCCGCTCTGGCGCCAATCGTCACATTCAATGTTCGAAGTTACCAAGCTCATCAGTTACGTGAGCCTTTTGCTTTGCCACAAGAGGCAATCGTATCGACTCAATCTCAAATCAACAAAGATTGCTGGCAGCCTCCTAACATCGCAAGAACGGCAGAGCTAGAACATTATCCGTTATCCAAATTGCGTCTGAAGGGAGTGATGAGTCGCAATGACAAAGTGTCGGCGTTGATACAAACCCCAACAGGTAGGCTGATAACAGTTAATTCAGGCCAATTTATCGGCGTAAATAACGGCAAGGTCACTAAGGTCACCGCAGAGTATGTACAGATAAATGAGCCTCTTCCGGATGGTCTAGGGTGTTGGAATCAGCGCAGCGTTAAGTTAGCGCTCAAGTAGATATCAAAGGTTAGAACGGACATGATTAAGGGATTTATTCGCCGGTACTCTCGTTATATAAGCGTGATGCTGTTGATGTGTGGCAGTGTTTTTTCTGTCGTGAGTTTAGCCAAGCAAGAGCTGCCGAACGTATTACAAGGGATTGATTTTCGAGTCGGTAATGAGCAACAAGCGACGATCATCATTCATTTGCAACATCCCCAAGTTATGGTGGATGTACGCAAAACATCACAAGGCTTGCAGATAGAGTTACTCAATACTCAGGTTCCAGACGAACAACTCTACCTTGTCGATGTCAAAGATTTTTCGACCAAGGTTGGTGCCATTGAAGTGTTTCGCAATCAATCTAATGCTCGCTTGGTGGCTACAATTGATGGTCAATACAGTTATGACTACAAAATCGATGGCAATGATTTACACGTTGAGGTTAAAGCGCGCACTGAGCCATCACCATTAAAGCAATCTGGTGAGCTGGAGCGGGAAGGCAAAAAGATATCAATTAATTTCCAAGACATTCCGGTGCGACATGTCCTGCAGCTGATTGCCGACTATAACGATTTCAACCTTGTGGTCTCTGACTCTGTGAGCGGCAACTTAACCTTGCGTCTAGATGGGGTGCCTTGGCACCAGGTACTCGATATCATTTTGCAGGTGAAAGGGTTGGGTAAGCGCACAACTGGCAACGTGGTGTTGATTGCGCCTAAAGCTGAGCTAGATGCACGCCAACGAGAGAGGTTAGAAAAGGCTCGTCTGGAGGAAGAGTTAGGTGAACTACGTTCTGAGCTCGTCAAAGTAAAGTTCGCAAAGGCATCGGACATTGCCGAGATGATAGGCGGAGAAGGGACGATAAGTATGCTCTCTTCGCGTGGGGCATTAAGTGTCGATGAACGAACCAATGCGTTACTTATCCGCGATTTACAACCCAATATTGATGTTATTCGAGCGATCGTTGATGAACTGGATATTCCGGTTAAACAGGTGCAGATAGAAGCCCGAATTGTCACCGTCAATGAAGGAAACTTAGATGAACTCGGTGTGCGTTGGGGCTATCACAATAGTAATGGCAGTACTACGCTTGGCGCGAGCATCGAAGACAACGTGTTTGGAACGGTACCGATTGATGACATGTTGAACGTGAACTTAGCTGCTACCTCTGCCAATGCATCGAGTATCGCCTTTCAAGTCGCCAAATTGGGCTCGGACATGTTACTCGACTTAGAACTCTCAGCACTGCAACGTGAGTCCAAAGCTGAAGTGATTTCGAGTCCACGTCTTATTACCACCAATAAGAAGCCTGCCTATATTGAGCAGGGCACTGAGATTCCCTACTTAGAATCCTCTTCCAGTGGGGCAACCAGTGTGGCGTTTAAAAAGGCGGTGTTAAGTTTGAAAGTAATTCCTCAAATTACCCCAGATAACCGACTAGTGCTTGATCTCAGTGTTACTCAAGATAGGCCGGGTGAGATAGTCAAAACGGGTACCGGTGAAGCGGTCGCGATTAATACTCAGCGGATTGGCACCCAAGTACTGGTGGAAAATGGTGAGACGGTGGTTTTAGGCGGGATCTTCCAGCACAGTGTGACTGATGCGGTAGAGAAAGTGCCGATGCTCGGTGACCTTCCGCTACTTGGGGCACTTTTTCGTCGAACCTATCAACAAATGGGTAAAAGCGAACTGCTGATTTTTGTTACCCCCAAAGTTGTAATTGAGTAAGAATTACCTTACTTGAAAAAATAAATTTGCATTAAGGGCACCTTATCTAGATAATTTCGGGTCTTATCACGAATTATCTGTGAGGAATAGGTGCCACAAGCATCTCTACTGCTAGTTATAAACTGGCTTCTCTTGTGGCGATGTCATTGAATTAACGTTGTAAATTACTGCTAAACATGGCTGAGAAACGCAATATTTTCCTTGTAGGCCCAATGGGTGCCGGCAAGAGCACAATCGGTAGACACCTAGCTCAACAACTTCATATGGAGTTTGTTGATTCTGATACCGTTATTGAAGAACGCACTGGCGCAGATATCGCTTGGGTATTTGATGTTGAAGGCGAAGACGGTTTCCGCAAACGCGAAGAATCTGTAATTAATGATCTAACTGATGAGCAAGGTATCGTACTTGCAACAGGCGGTGGTTCAATTAAGAGCAAAGAAAACCGTAACCGTCTTTCTGCGCGCGGTATTGTTGTTTATCTAGAGACAACAATTGAAAAGCAACTTGCTCGCACTAACCGCGACAAGAAGCGCCCATTATTACAAACTGATGATCCACGTGAAGTGTTAGAGTCTCTAGCTGGAGAACGTAACCCACTTTACGAAGAAATTGCGGATTACACAGTACGTACAGACGATCAAAGTGCAAAAGTGGTAGCCAACCAGATCGTAAAAATGCTAGAAGAACGTTAAGACTTTTTTAGCAATTGGAGAATACCCATGGAACGGATTACGGTCAGCTTAGGCGAACGTAGCTATCCAATCTCAATTGGTGCCGGATTATTTGATGATCCGGCCCACCTTTCTTTCTTATCGAGCAAGCAAAAAGTAGTAGTGATTTCTAACGTCACTGTTGCCCCTCTTTATGCCGATAAAATCTTCTCTCTACTAAAGCAATTAGGCTGTGACGCATCGTTACTGGAACTGCCTGATGGCGAGCAATACAAATCATTAGAGACATTCAACTCAGTCATGAGCTACCTACTAGAAGGTAATTTTGCCCGTGATGTGGTTGTGATTGCCCTTGGTGGCGGTGTTATTGGTGATTTAGTTGGCTTCTCCGCTGCGTGTTATCAGCGTGGTGTCGATTTCATTCAGATTCCGACTACATTGTTGTCTCAAGTAGACTCATCTGTTGGTGGTAAAACCGCGGTTAACCACCCACTGGGTAAGAATATGATCGGGGCATTTTACCAACCGAAAGCGGTGGTAATTGATACTGATTGTCTTAAGACACTTCCTGAGCGTGAATTTGCTGCGGGTATTGCGGAAGTGATCAAATACGGCATTATTTATGATCAGGCGTTTTTTGTTTGGTTAGAAGAGAACCTTGATAAGCTTTACTCTCTCGATGAGCAAGCACTGACTTATGCCATCGCTCGTTGCTGCGAAATCAAAGCTGAAGTTGTCGCGAAAGATGAAAAAGAGTCAGGTATTCGCGCTTTACTGAACCTAGGTCATACATTTGGTCATGCGATCGAAGCAGAGTTGGGTTATGGTAAGTGGCTACATGGCGAAGCGGTTTCTTCTGGCACAGTAATGGCCGCAAAAACTGCGCAGCTTCAAGGGCTTATTGGTGAAGAGCAAGTTGAGCGAATTCTCTCTATACTGAAGAGAGCTAAACTGCCAGTACATACACCTGAGCAAATGTCTTTTGCTGATTTTATGAAGCATATGATGCGCGATAAGAAGGTGTTAGCTGGTGAGCTTCGCTTAGTCTTACCTACCAGCATAGGTACAGCTGACGTAGTGAAAGGTGTGCCTGAGTCGATTATTGAACAAGCCATCGACTTCGCTCGCACTGTTTAAGTCTTCTTGTTTGTAGTATCAATCCACGCTTAGCTGTGATTGATACTGCTTAATTGATCATTAGGATTTTGTGAAATGAGCTTAGCGCCTGATCCACGTGTGTTGGAGTTAGACTCGCAGGTTGAACTGCTAGAACGATTGCAACTGCTGACCAATTTTGGTTCCAACCTCGTCACCATTGGTGGTGACAAAGGGGCGGGGAAAACGTGGTTAGCGCAGTATTACCTTGAAGCTTGGGCGCAAGACAAGAACCAATCTTTGTTGATGTGTTACCCCAATCAAGATGATCAACAGCGCCGCTCTACCATTCTGACTCAACTTCTTTCAGAGCCTTTATTCGACCCTGCGGACTCCATAGCGGAGTCTTTTTCGCGTTTAATGGAAGGCGAAAACTGCGATGTGGTGATCGCGGTTGATGATGCTCACCTGCTGAGTGAATCTTTCATTTCGGAACTATGGATGTTGGTGCTGGAAGCGCAGATTCATCCGGGCTGGACGATCAATGTGTTACTGTTTGCTCAACCAAGCAGTTTAGATGCATTGTTAACTCGTCTGAGCTATGGTCAAGAACACAAACCAATTGATCTGGAAATTGAAGCACTTAGCCAACAAGAAGCGGACCGTTTTTTTGAACATTTGGTGATTCGTTTTGTCGAAGACGATATGGAAAAACGGGTTCGCAACGCATATCGAACTGTGGCGCGCCGCCCTGGCGAAATCATGGCATTAGGGGAACAAAAAGTGGAAAAAAGGATTATTATCCGCTCGATAGTAGGCTCGCCTACCAATATCGCTATGTTAGTGGTGATACTACTGATGATTATCGGTGGAGGATATTGGTGGATGATGTCTCAGCCATCACCTGATGATAAAGCTCAGCAAATTACCGAGACGATGGAACAAACCGTCATTCCAACGTTGCCTGAAGTTTCTACAGCGGATGCGACCTCGCAAGTGGTTGAACCTGAGGCAAGCATTGACCCGAGTTTAGCTGGTGCTGAAGATGACTCTAGCGCCTTACCGCCAGATGTCACCGAGCAGGTATCGAGTGTTGGCAGTGCTGACGATGACCATCAACGAGTGGTTATCACCTCTGATGTGGTTGATGCTCTATTAGAAGACAAACCGGAAGCGGTTGATACTACTGAGATTAAAGCGGTCGTTGAGCAGTCAAGCGAGACTGAGTCAGTGGCTGAGCCTGAAACGACTAGCGAGCCTGCAGCTCAAGAACAGCCCGCGGAAACCGTTATTAAATTCTCATTTACTAAAGATGAGCTTAAGAGCTTTTCTCCGCGCAGTTACACCTTACAGCTTGCAGCAGTGCAATCGCTGGAAGAGGTACAGAAGTTCATTGATCAGTATCAGCTGAGCAACCAAGTCTTTATCTACCCAACCGTTCGTAATGATGTGGATTGGTACATCGTAACTTACAGTAATTACCCAACGATTCAGGTCGCGCGTGACGCGGTGCAGGGGCTTTCTAGCGAGCTGCAAAACCTTGAACCTTGGGCGAAATCTATCAACCAAGTTCAACGTGAAATTGAGCGTGGTAACTAAGATGGCTTGATTCTGCCTTTGAGCTAGAAAATAGTCTGAGATTAATTACAAAATATGTTACATTCCGCAGCCTTAATTTGTGGTTGATAGATAGAGCAGTAGATGAAGAAGCAGCGTGCCTTCCTGAAATGGGCAGGTGGAAAATACGGACTTGTCGAAGATATCCAGCGTCACTTGCCAGAAGCACGTAAGCTGGTGGAGCCGTTCGTAGGTGCTGGTTCTGTTTTTCTCAATACTGACTATGAGCAGTACTTACTGGCTGATATCAACCCAGATCTGATTAACCTCTACAACCTGCTTAAAGAGAACCCGCAAGAGTATATCTCTGAGTCTAAGCGCTGGTTCTGTCCTGAGAACAATCGTAAAGAAGCTTACTTACATATCCGTGAGCAATTTAATGCCACTGATGATGTGATGTATCGCTCTTTGGCATTCCTTTACATGAACCGTTTTGGTTTTAATGGTCTATGCCGTTACAACAAAAAAGGCGGCTTCAATGTGCCATTTGGCTCGTATAAGAAACCATACTTCCCAGAAGCAGAATTAGAATTCTTTGCCGAAAAAGCTAAGAAGGCGACGTTTGTATGCGAAGGCTACCACGAGACATTTAAGCGCGCGCGTAAGGGCAGTGTGGTTTACTGTGATCCGCCATATGCGCCACTTTCAACCACGGCGAACTTTACCTCTTATGCGGGCAATGGTTTTAGCTTAGATGACCAAGCAGCCTTGGCCGATGTGGCTGAGAAAGCGGCGACAGAGCGTGGTATTCCAGTACTGATCTCAAACCACGACACCACTTTAACTCGTCGTCTGTACCACGGTGCTGAGCTTAACGTGGTGAAGGTGAAGCGAACCATCAGCCGCAATGGCGCTGGTCGCAACAAAGTTGATGAACTTCTTGCACTGTTTAAGCCTGTTGAAGGCAAATAATCACATTTCATCACACTTCTCTATCTTCTGATCTCTAGCTTAGGTAGAATTGCGCGCAAAGTTTCTTCAGTGTGCAATGATGCCCAATTTAACCTAGAGGTCAGGTATGAAAGATTTCCTTATCGCTCCATCGATTCTGTCTGCAGATATGGCTCGCTTAGGCGAAGACGTAGAAAAAGTTCTCGCAGCGGGCGCTGATGTGGTTCATTTCGACGTAATGGACAACCACTACGTACCAAATCTGACCTTCGGTGCGCCAATCTGTCAGGCGCTACGTGACTACGGCATCACGGCCCCAATCGATGTGCATCTAATGGTTAAGCCAGTTGATCGCATTGTTCCAGACTTTGCTAAAGCGGGCGCATCGATGATCACTTTCCACATTGAAGCATCAGAGCACGTTGACCGTACTCTACAACTGATCAAAGAACATGGCTGTAAAGCGGGTGTGGTACTAAACCCTGCAACGCCACTGTCGCACTTAGAGTTCATCATGGACAAAGTTGATATGATTCTGCTGATGTCGGTTAACCCAGGCTTTGGTGGTCAATCGTTTATTCCTAAGACGCTCGATAAGCTGCGTGCAGTGCGTAAGATGATTGATGAATCTGGTCGTGACATTCGCCTAGAAATCGACGGTGGTGTTAAAGTTGAGAATATCAAAGAGATAGCAGAAGCGGGCGCGGATATGTTCGTTGCAGGTTCAGCTATCTTTAATCAGCCGGATTACAAAGAAGTGATCGACCAAATGCGCGCTGAGCTAGCAAAGGTAAAGTAATTCGATGAGCAGTATTAAACTTATCGCTTTTGATTTAGATGGTACGCTGCTTGATAGCGTGCCAGATTTGGCGGTTGCAGCGGACCAAGCAGTACAAGCTCTGGGTTACCCAGCGGTAACAGAAGAACAGGTTCGCGATTACGTGGGCAATGGCGCAGATATCCTAATCGGCCGCGCATTGAGTCGTAGCTTGACGGTATCACCTGAGCTTGATCCTGAACTGCATGCCAAAGCGCGTGTGATGTTTGATGATTACTACGAAAAGAGTGGTCACAAGCTTAGCCACCTTTACCCTGCGGTAAAAGAGACGCTAGCTGAGCTAGATAAAGCGGGCTTTACCATGGCACTGGTAACCAACAAGCCATCGAAGTTTGTTCCAGAGGTGTTAGCCAAGCACGGCATTGATAAGTATTTTGTTGATGTGATTGGCGGCGATACCTTCCCTGAGAAAAAACCAAATCCGATGGCTCTAAACTGGCTGCTAGAGAAACACGGCTGTCAGCCACAAGAGATGATGATGGTTGGTGACTCAAGCAACGACATCAAAGCGGCGAAAAACGCAGGTTGTCACTCGTTTGGTTTGACTTACGGCTACAACCACGGTGAACCAATCTCGGTCTCTCAACCTGATTATGTCGCGGACACCATCGCAGATTTAGTGGAAGCTGTCGCTGTTTGCACTGAAGCCTAATAAAAGGTCTTCCAAAATACTCGTTAATGAGTACACTGAGTAAACCGTGTTTCTAGGTGATTAATCCCTAAGTCGACACGGTTTTTTCATTTATTTAGATTAAGAAGTCAAAGGAACTATTCCCATGAGCAAACCCATCGTATTGAGTGGTGTTCAACCATCAGGTGAACTAAGTATCGGTAACTACTTGGGTGCTCTACGTCAATGGCAGCAGATGCAAGACGATTACGATTGCCAATACTGTGTCGTAGACCTTCACGCGGTTACGGTTCGTCAAGATCCGAAAGCACTGCATGAAGCGACTCTAGATGCATTAGCAATCTGTCTGGCTGTTGGTGTTGATCCGCAAAAGAGCACGCTATTTGTTCAGTCACACGTACCAGAGCATGCTCAACTTGGTTGGCTTCTTAACTGTTACACCCAGATGGGTGAACTGGGCCGTATGACTCAGTTTAAAGATAAATCAGCACGTTACTCGAAAGACTCATCTAGCCAGTTTGGTGATGTAAACGTAGGTCTGTTCGATTACCCAGTGTTGATGGCAGCAGACATCCTACTATACGGTGCGCATCAAGTGCCGGTAGGTAGTGACCAGAAGCAACACCTTGAGCTAGCGCGTGATATCGCTAACCGCTTCAACAACATCTACTCGCCAGAGCAGCCAATCTTCCAAGTGCCAGAACCGTACATCCCTACAGTGAATGCGCGTGTAATGAGCCTGCAAGATGCAACGAAGAAGATGTCTAAGTCTGACGATAACCGTAAGAACGTGATTACTCTGCTTGAAGAGCCGAAATCAATCATCAAGAAGATTAACAAAGCTCAAACTGACGCAGAGACGCCACCGCGTATTGCTCACGACTGGGACAACAAAGCAGGTATCTCTAACCTAATGGGTCTGTATTCAGCAGCAACAGGTATGAGCTTCGAAGAGATTGAAGCGAAGTACCAAGGCGTTGAAATGTACGGTCCATTCAAGAAAGATGTCGGTGAAGCACTGGTTGCTATGCTTGAGCCAATTCAATCTGAGTACCACCGTATTCGTGCTGACCGTGCTTACATGGACCAAGTGATGAAGCAGGGTGCAGAGAAAGCATCGGCTCGTGCAGCAGAAACGCTGAAAAAAGCATACGAGGCAGTTGGCTTTGTGGCTCGTCCATAGACCTGGCTATTTTCAATAAACATAAAAAAACGGACTCATTAGAGTCCGTTTTTTATATACAGATACTTATTACTGAGCGCCTTCAAAGCCCATTTGGCGCCATGCCTCAAAGGCAATAATTGCGACAGCGTTTGACAGGTTTAAGCTACGTGCATCAGGCATCATTGGGATGCGAATGCGTTGCTCCATCGGCATGCTTTCGATTAGCTCAGCAGGTAAACCGCGTGTTTCTGGGCCAAATAGCAGTACATCGCCTTTTTGGAAATTGGCATCGACATGGTGACCTGTTGTTTTAGTGGTACAAGCAAAGATGCGGTAGTCACCACGCTCTTTCTCTAGGTACTCAACAAAAGCTTGGTAGTCTTTATGGCGAGTAACTCGCGCAAGGTCATGGTAATCCAATCCAGCTCGGCGCACTTTTTTCTCTTCTAAATCAAAACCTAAAGGTTCAATTAGGTGAAGATTCGCCCCGCAATTAGCACAAAGGCGGATAATGTTACCGGTGTTCGGTGCAATTTCAGGTTCGTATAGTGCAATATCAAACATATTGATTTCTTTTTAGCTGATTGGAGAAAGGCTAGAAAGTATAAGGCGGCTTAGATAAACCGCCAAGTCTGACGTTGTGAGTTTTTATGTATGGTTGGCACTATTTGCCTTGGGCGAGTGCGATAGCATAGTTTTCACTGACTGCTTCCCAGTTGACCACGTTCCACCAAGCGTCAATATACTCAGGGCGGCGATTTTGATAGCTGATGTAGTAAGCATGCTCCCAGACATCCAGCGCTAGAATCGGTTCACCTTGAACCTCTGCCACATCCATTAATGGGTTGTCTTGATTGGTGGTGGAGGTGATATGCAGAGCGCCATCTTTGACGATCAGCCAGGCAAAGCCAGAGCCAAATGTGTTAATCGCAGCTTGAGCAAATAACTCTTGGAACTGTTTATAGCTGCCAAAGGTGGTGACGATAGCTTCAGCTAGCTCTCCGGTTGGTGTACCGCCGCCGTTAGGTGCCATGCAGTTCCAGTAGAGAATGTGGTTAAAGTAGCCACCACCATTATTGCGCACCGCAGGGGATTGCTGAGAGATCTGAGCGAAGATGTCATTGAGGCTGGTGGACTCTAGCTCGCTGCCTTTTACTGCGGTAATAAACTTATCAAAGTAAGTTCGGTGATGCTTGCTGTAGTGGACTTCCATTGTCTTGGAATCAATATACGGCTCTAGCGCATCGTATGAGTAGGGAAGTTCTGGGAAAACATGAGACATAGTAAATCCTCCATTATTGAAGGATTTACTTTAAATGATAATGAGATCTATTATCAACTGTATATTTGTAAGGTTATTCTGGGCCACCCAGTGGCAGAGTGATTTCTACTCTTAGACCACCAAGCTCACTGCGCTTAGCTATGATGCTACCACTGTGCTGACGAATGGCACTCTCTGTAATCGTGAGCCCTAGGCCGGTACCACCACTGTGTCGATCACGGGCGGTCGAGACGCGATAGAATGGACGGAATATCGCATCCAGCTCCTGTTCAGGGACGCCTTCACCGTTATCGTCAACGGCAATGACAATGTGATTCTCTGACTCTACCATCTCAACTTCAATACGATCTTTGCCGTAATAGATTGCATTACGCACGATGTTGTCTAGTGCGCTCATCAACAGTTTAGGGTTACCTGAGATGACTTGTTCCGGTATGGAGTTAAAGGTCAGAGTTTTATTCATCTGCTCAGCTTCAAACTGAGCATCGGACAAGATCGCTTCCCACAGGCTGACCATAGGTTGCTCTTCACGGGTGAGGTGACTGTCGACCTGCATTCTCGACAGTTCAAGCAACTCGGCTATCATTTGTTCCAGACGCTGTGCTTCGGTGTCGATGCGGGTTAGCTCTGGGCTCTCACCTTGTTTGCGAGTGGCTAGGGCATTAGCCATTCTTAAGCGAGTCAGTGGCGAACGTAGCTCATGAGAAATATCGGAAAGCAGACGTTGCTGACCTGAAATCATCTGATTGACCGCTTCAACCATTTGGTTAAAGCTCGCGCCCGCCTGACGGAACTCACTGGTACCTTTTTCTAGCGCAGGATCGACGACAAATTCGCCTTTCGCTACTCGCTTTGCCGCGCGTTCTAATTTACGCGCCGGTTGGCTGAGCGCCCAAGCGAGCCAGAGTAATAACGGTGTACTGACCAGCATCACAGCAAAGAGTAGCTGGAACGGCTTATCAAACATACGCAGTAAAAATGGCGGTGGTTGAGTCCACTTAACGCCGATATACAAGAGTAGATCTTCTTTGGCCAAAGTGACTGGTAGCGGGCCAGCCACCATATAGTGACCGTAGAGTTTTTGCTGAGGTTGCCCCGGCACTTCTACGCTAGTGATAAAGTTTTGCAGTGCACGATACTTATAATTTTTCCTATCTTGAGTGGTGAGAATGTTGCCTTCAAGATCGGTGACGAAAAAGCGTGGTCGAGGATCTTTCGGTGAACGCCTTGGACCTTCAAGCTTGTAGAGTACTCGCGCGAGGTTATCTTCGTTAGCAAATTTCTTTTCAATACTGGTCTTAATCTCGATTAACCGGTCATAGTGATCGGCAGGGATATCGCGCGCTTTTCTTGGATCGAGGTGAGGCAGTGACAATACTGCCACCAAGACCAAAAACATCGTGAACCAAAAGATGGCAAAGATACGGCCATATAAACTGGTGATCTTAGGTAGGCGCATTAGTCCTCCTCGACCAGTAGATAGCCCCGGCCACGAATGGTTTTGATGCGAGATTTACCATCGCTACGCTCAGGGAGCTTTTTGCGTAGATTGGAGACGTGCATATCAATGGCGCGGTCGAAAGCGGCTAGACGCTTACCGAGTACATCCAAACTGAGCGCTTCCTTAGTTAAGGTGTCGCCCGGATGCTGAATAAAGTGCGCTAATAGAGCAAATTCAGTGGTGGTTAAGTCCATCACTTCACCTTGGCAATAGGCTTCTTGTTTGCCTGGGAAGACTTGAATATCTTGGTATTCGATGCAGTCAGAATGTTTCGCCGCTTTACCACTCGATGATTGGGTTCGGCGTAAAATAGCACGGATACGCGCCATCAATTCTCGGTCGCTAAAAGGTTTTGGTAGATAGTCATCGGCGCCCAACTCTAGGCCGATCACGCGATCAATCTCTTCTCCCTTGGCGGTTAACATTAATACTGGGGTTTCCCATGTTTCGCGTAGTCGTTTGAGCGTTTCCATGCCGTTCAGCTTCGGCATCATTACGTCGAGTAAGATGAGATCAATCTGGTCGCTTAAGAGCGCAAGACCTTCTTCGCCATTATTTGCCTCAGAGACTTCAAAGCCTTCAAATGACAGTACTTCCTTAAGTAGGCTAGTCAGTTCGGTATCATCATCGATCAATAAAATGTGTGGCATAGCAAAGTCTCTAGGTAATTCTGATACGGTTATATTACTGCGAAATGTGCAATAGATTTAGGGGCAATGTAGCTCTTTACGAATCTTTACGCTCCCTAGACGTTCCTTTACGTCCCAGGTCGTATTCTACACTCAAGCGCTGCAGAGAACCGCAGCACAATCCAATAGATTAAGTGAAAGGTACGATTATGAAATTAGCAAAAAAATTAGTATTAGCAGCCGTTGTTGTTCCACTAACTCTAGGTACTGCAAGTGCCTTCGCATTCGGTGGTAAAGATCATAAGAAAGGTGGCCACGGTGAATGTGGTGGCGGCTTTGACCGTAGCATCATGCGCAAGCTTGACCTAACTGACGCACAAAAAGATCAGCTTAAAGAGATGCGTGAAGCGGGCAAGAAAGAGATGAAAGCGAACTTCAAAGACAACTTTGAAACGCGCCATGCTGAAATGCAAGCGCACAAAGCGAAAGTTCAAGAGCTAGTATTGGCTGACAACTTTGACCAAGCACAAGCAAACGAACTTGCTAAAGCGATGGTTGAGAAACAGAGTGAGCGTAAAGTGAAGATGTTAGAGAAACAGCACCAAATGCTAAGCATTCTAACGCCAGAGCAGAAAGCGAAGTTTGTCGAGTTATCTCAAGAGCGTGCAGACAAGTGTGCTGAGAAAATGCAAGAGCGCTTTGCAAACAACTAATCTGTAGCAAACCACAAAGGCGGCCAATTGGCCGCCTTTTTTGTGTCACTTTTATTCAATACTGAAGGCGTTATACTAAAGCTAATGATGTTTTATTGTTCAGAGAGTTATGAAGCAAGAGTACGCACGTTTAGTCACGATGGCCGCTTGGACGGCAACCATTGTGGCCACGCTATTGTTAGTCGTAAAAGTTGGTGCTTGGTGGGTAACGGGGTCAGTGAGTTTACTGGCGTCTTTAATCGACTCAATGCTGGATATTGCCGCGTCGCTGGTTAATTTAATTGTGGTGCGCTACGCCTTGCAGCCTGCCGACAGAGAACATACTTTTGGCCATGGTAAAGCGGAATCGCTCGCCGCACTGGCACAAGCGATGTTTATTTCTGGCTCAGCGGTGTTCCTAATTCTTAATGGTATTGAACGATTCTTTAGACCGCATGAGCTTCAGTCTCCAGAATATGGCGTTTATGTCAGTCTATTTGCCATCGTGGTGACTTTTGGTTTGGTGACTTTCCAAAAGCATGTGGTGAAGCGTACTGGTAGTCAGGCGATAGCAGCAGACTCGCTGCACTATCAATCTGACCTGTATATGAATGCGGCGATTATGTTAGCGCTGGGTCTGAGTTGGTTTGGTATCACTCAAGCTGACTCGGTATTTGCGGTAGGGATTGGTGTATATATTCTTTATAGCGCTTTCAAAATGGTGCAAGAAGCAACGCAAACTCTGCTCGATCGTAAATTACCAGATGAAGAACTTAAGGCGATTCGTGAGACTTGTGTAAAAGTGGAAGGGGTACTGGGTGTGCATCAATTGCGAACTCGTATGTCCGGTCCAACCCGTTTCATCCAGCTGCATTTAGAATTGGAAGATAATATGCGCTTGCTAGAGGCGCATCGAATCTCTGATGAAGTAGAAGCAAAATTACTTGAGCTTTTCCCTCATTCAGATGTATTAATCCACCAAGATCCTTATTCTGTGGTGTTGGGTGCAGAGAAAGCGCAGAAGTCTCAAGATTGGTAAGAGGATGCACAGACAAACCGCAACTTATTGACTATCTTTTCAGCGTTACGACTTTTAACTGTGATCCTGATATGTATCAATTAAGTGAAATAGCAAAGCTGTAATACTCTTACATAAGTAGAAAAGTTACATAATTTCGTGCAAATAAAAGTAGTATTCCTGATTAGGAAAGGTAACATATTGCACAGTTAAAGGAATTAAGTCAGTGACTGTCAATGAAAGTGGCTGACGTAAAAATTGAAATAAGATTCCCAAAAATCGAGGGTGAGCATGATTAAGAAGATCGGTGTCTTGACTAGTGGCGGTGACGCACCAGGTATGAACGCAGCAGTTCGTGGCGTGGTACGTACAGCACTATCTGAAGGTTTAGAAGTTTACGGTGTGTTTGATGGCTACTTAGGTCTATACGAAGATCGCATCGAAAAGCTAGATCGTTCAAGCGTTTCTGACGTGATCAACAAGGGTGGTACATTCTTAGGCTCTGCACGTTTCCCTGAATTCAAAGAAGTGGAAGTACGTCAGAAAGCGATCGAAAACCTACAAAAGCACGGCATTGAAGCGCTAGTGGTTGTGGGTGGTGACGGCTCTTACATGGGTGCTAAGAAACTAACAGAAATGGGTTACCCTTGTATCGGTCTACCAGGCACTATCGATAACGATATCGCAGGTACGGATTACACTATCGGTTACCTAACTGCACTTAACACTGTTATTGATGCGATTGACCGCCTACGTGATACTTCTTCTTCGCACCAGCGTATCTCTATCGTTGAGATCATGGGCCGCCACTGTGGTGACCTGACGCTAATGTCTGCAATTGCAGGTGGTTGTGAGTACATCATCACTCCAGAAACGGGTCTAGATAAAGAAAAGCTTATCAGCAACATCCAAGATGGTATTGCGAAAGGTAAGAAGCACGCGATCATTGCTCTAACTGAGCTGATGATGGATGCAAATGAACTAGCAAAAGAGATTGAAACGGCAACGGGTCGTGAAACTCGTGCAACGGTTCTTGGTCACATCCAACGTGGTGGTCGTCCAACAGCATTTGACCGCGTTCTAGCATCACGCATGGGTAACTACGCAGTTCATCTACTAATGGATGGCCAAGGTGGTCGTTGTGTTGGTATTCAGAAAGAGCAGCTAGTACACCACGACATTATCGACGCGATTGAAAACATGAAGCGTCCTGTTCGTGAAGACCTATTCAAGGTAGCTGAAGAGCTATTCTAAGCAAGTTTGCTTAATGCTTTAAATAAAAAGCCAGTTGGGAAACCAACTGGCTTTTTTCGTTTTGTTCTGGGTATTTGGCTTGGGGTTAATTACTGATGCTAGTTAACCAGCATAGTTGAGAGAACATAACCAACCGTTGTTGCGGTAATTACACCAATAAAACCAGGTAGCAAGAAGCTGTGATTGAGCACGTACTTACCAATCTGAGTCGTACCAGAGCGGTCAAAAGTAATCGCCGCTAAGTCACTTGGGTAGAACGGGAAGAAGAAGTAGGCATAACACGCAGGCAGCACACCAATCAGTACTGGCGCTGGAATCCCCATCGCAAAGCCGAGCGGTAGCATGATGGTTAACACTGCTGCTTGGCTTTTTAGGAACACTGACACCACGAACATCGCAATGGCAAAGGTCCAAGGGTGCGCCGCAACGATATCGCTAACTAAGCTAATCAGATACGGTTTGTGGAAGCCAATGATAGTGTCACTCATCCAAGCGATACCAAAGATGATGATCACCGCTGTCATACCGGCGATAAACACATTGCTGTGGACGATCTTCTTCGGCTCAACTTTAGTGGTTAATAGAATCAATGCACCGACGGAAAGCATCAAGAACTGAATTGCTACCGACATTTTCACGCCGTCCGGCAGTAGACCTAAATCTTTACCAAACATAGCGACAAAAATAACCGTCGCGATACCGGCAAGGAAGATAGTTAAGCCTTTCTTCGCAATGCCTTCATGAGCTTGGTCATCTTCATCATCACTGGTGGCATCCACGAGTTGTGCTTTGAACTCAGGATCTTGGCAACGCTCAATAAACGCTGGATCTTGGTCGAGTTCTTTACCGCGTTTTAGGCTCCATAGACAGCCGACGAGTACGCCAATCAGGGTTGCTGGAATGGTTACTAGCAGTACGTTGACGAGTCCAATGTCTAAGCTATTATCTGCTGCGGTCGCCATGACAACGGCTGCAGCTGCGGCGATCGGGCTAGCGGTAATCCCCATTTGCGAAGCAACGGTTGCCATCGCCATTGGACGCTCTGGGCGAATACCTTTCTTATAAGCAACGTCGTAAATAACAGGCAGTAGTGGGTAGACCGAGTGACCCGTACCGACAAGCACGGTTAAAGAGTAGGTACACAGTGGGCCAAGGAAGACAATTTGGCTAGGGTGTTTACGTAATAAACGTTCGGCAAATTTAACCAATAGTTTGAGGCCACCAGTGGCTTCTAAGGTTGCCGATGCAGCGACCACCGCTAGGATAATCAACATCACGCTGATTGGTGGAGAGCCTGGTGCGATACCAAAAACAAAAGCGAGGACCGAAACGCCTAGGCCCCCGAGTAGACCAAAAGCAATGCCTCCGTGGCGGATACCGATAAATATCACCGTCAGAAGCAGGAGCATATGCACGTAAAACATAACTAAACCCTACAATGGTAATGAAACTCTCTGTACATTACCCAAAAGTGGTAGGGGTTAATGTGAGGCTTAGTGCTTATATCGTGACAAGCTTTTGTTTTCGAACGCTTCTTTGTCTTTCATCAAAATGCGGCGCGGTATCGATAGATTTGTTTCGATTTCGCCGCAATGATCATGGTTTTGGACGAGATACTTTGCGGCTATGGAATTTTTGGTGAACACCACGGCGCAATGCTTTGATTCTATTTTCTGCTCTATCTACCCCAAGCAGGACACTTAATACCAGGAGAGTGATGACAACAGATTGTTGTAAGTAGCCGAGTCCGATCATCATACCTAGCGCAGCCAATACCCAGATAACGGCTGCAGATGTGACGCCATGGATCTTACCATCTAAGGTCATCATTACGCCGGCGCCTAAGAATCCAACACCGGTAATGATCTGGCCGAGCACACGCGCTTGGTCGAGGGTATTTGGTGAAAGAGAGACCGCCATCGACATAAAGAAATAAGTGCCAGAGATGATCAAAATTGAGGTTCTGATACCAACAGGTTTACCACGAGTCTGACGCTCGACACCGACCAGAATACCATTGATAGCGCAGCAAAGAAGTGCAGCCCAGCTAAAAGGGCCAAGGTCGAGAAGTTGTTCGATAGTTGGTTGCATAATGACCTCCAAAACGTCGGAGTATGCAGATAATAGACCTGTCTATCGAACAAAAGATTTTTGTCTTGATGATAAAAATGTGCGATCAGCAACCGTTGGTGGTCAAGGTGTAACTTGGTGGTGCGGTTGATGTCGCTTCATCATATTGAAGAAAACAGTTTAATCCCGCTTGGCGACGGCTGGCGGGCATATACAGAATAATGCCATCGTTTGGATTGGTGTTGCTGAAATACCAGTCCGCGCCGTCATCGCCCCATGTTGCATCATCGATGTTGGCATCAATGATTTGCGCCCACGCACCAGCGTTATCTGCGCTGGCATAACCAAAAGCAATATCGACGCTATCACCTTCAATCGTGACCGACGCACTGGCAGCGGTATCTAACCCTTGCACCGATGAGATGCCAATCAATTGATCATTCGCTCCCTGCATCGCTCCTTGGAGGCCATTTAGCGCCGAGATACGAGCGTCGCTCTGAAGGTCAACCAACCTTGGCATAGCGGTGACTGCAAGAATCGCCAATATGACAATGATGATAACGAGTTCAATTAAGGTAAAGCCTTTCGGTTTCATAGTTACTCTAAATGCAGATCGAGTGGTGTTTTACTGGTTCTTCCGCCAATTTCACGGGTTAATTTTGGCACTAGGTAGCCGGAGACTTTTTCCATCACACCCGCCATGATTGTTTTGGCTTGCTGATCGGAAATGAAGAAGTGCGCCGCCCCTTGAACTTTATCAAGCACATGCATGTAATAAGGCAGTACGCCCGCGTCAAACAGCGCTTGGCTCAAAGCAACTTGGTCATCAACGCTATCATTGACGCCTTTAAGCATAACTCCCTGATTTAGAAGAGTAACACCAGCGCGCTTTAGGGTCGTTAAGCTGTCTCGCAATTCTTGATTAATTTCTTGTGCGTGGTTGATATGAGTGACCAAAATCGTTTGTAGTCGCGTGTTTTCCAGCAAATTAGCCAATGTAGGAGTAATACGAGCAGGAATCACAACCGGTAACCGTGAGTGAATACGCAGCCGTTTGATATGTGGGATGTCGGCGATGTGATTGACTAGCCAGGTTAGCTCTTCATCTTTAGCCATAAGCGGATCGCCGCCAGAAAGGATGATTTCGTCGATCTCTGGGTGCTGCTGAATATAGTCTAAGCTTTGCTGCCAGACTGATTTTGAGCCCTTGTTCTCGTCATATGGGAAATGACGTCGAAAGCAATAACGACAGTTGATCGCGCAGCCGCCTTTTACGATCATCAACGCGCGATTATGGTATTTGTGTAGTAATCCTGGAATTGAGTTTTTTTGCTCTTCTAGAGGATCATTAGAGTAACCATCGTGAATTTCAAACTCTTCGCTAAGCGGTAGGACTTGGCGTAAAAGAGGATCAAAAGGATTGCCTTTTTCCATTCTATCGACAAAACTTTGCGGCACACGCTGCGCAAAAAGCTTACGAGCGTCAAACCCGTTTTGCCAAGGAGAAGGATCAATTTCTAACTCCTCAAGCAATTTTGCGGGATCAGAGATCCCATTCGCTAGCTGTTTGAGCCAGTTTTGCTCAACAGAAACAAGTTTTCGGGTTATGATGTGCGGCATTGAATTTAGCTCTAAGAATGTAAGAGGAAAAAATGGCTACTGTTAGCACCAATGAATTTAAAGGCGGTCTAAAACTAATGCTTGATAACGAGCCTTGCGTTATCTTGGAAAACGAATACGTTAAGCCGGGTAAAGGCCAAGCATTCAACCGCGTAAAAATTCGTAAACTTCTTTCTGGTAAAGTGCTAGAGAAAACCTTTAAGTCTGGTGAAACTTGTGAAGTTGCAGACGTAATGGATACTGACCTAGATTATCTATATAACGACGGCGAATTCTACCACTTTATGAATAACGAAACGTTCGAGCAAATCGCAGCAGACGTAAAAGCTGTTGGTGAAAATGCTAAGTGGTTGGTTGAAAACAACACTTGTATGCTAACACTTTGGAACGGCAACCCAATCGTTGTAACTCCGCCAAACTTCGTTGAGCTAGAAGTAACAGACACTGATCCTGGCCTAAAAGGTGACACTCAGGGTACGGGTGGTAAACCAGCAACGCTTTCAACTGGTGCCGTTGTACGTGTTCCTCTATTCATCTCAATTGGCGAAGTGATCAAAGTTGATACTCGTACTGGTGAATACGTAGGTCGTGTAAAATAAGCTCGATTTATGTCAGGTTTTAGAAAAAGGTCACTTCGGTGGCCTTTTTTTGTTTTTCACCACACCCTTTGATGTGCCACAATTTTAGTTTGGTCATAGGTAACTACACTACTATTCATGAAACAGTCTCTTAGAATCTGGCTTGACGCCGCTCGCCCTAAAACTTTGCCACTGGCATTGGTCTCTATCCTAACCGGTAGTGTATTGGCGTACTCTACTCATCAGTTTTCTCCCGTAGTTGCACTGTTGGCATTTCTGACGGCGACCTTACTACAGATATTGTCGAACCTTGCTAATGACTATGGTGATGCGGTCAAAGGTACCGATAACGAAAATCGCTTAGGCCCAGTCCGCGCGATTCAATCAGGCGCGGTGACCCAACAAGATATGAAACATGCCATGGTGATCAACATTATTTTGACCATGTTATCTGGCTTAGTTCTGGTTATCTACGCACTGGAAAGCTTGCAAAGCATTTTGGCCTTTATTGGCTTAGGCGTATTGGCCATCATTGCTGCGATTGCTTATACCGTCGGTAATAAGCCTTACGGTTATGTTGGCTTAGGCGATATTTCCGTGTTTATCTTCTTTGGTTTACTCGGTGTTGCAGGCACCTATTTCCTTCATACGGGTATTGTCGCGCCACAATTGATTCTTCCAGCTGTCGGCTGCGGTTTACTCGCGGTGGCTGTGCTCAATATCAATAATATGCGTGATATCGAAAACGATGAAGTGTGTGGCAAAAGAACCGTTGCGGTGCGCTTAGGACAAAAACGAGCGAAACAGTATCATTTTGCATTATTGCTTGGTGCGGTTTTGGCGTTCGCGGCTTACTTGATCCATCAGCCAACGCCATTATGGATTAGCTTACCGTTTTTACTTAGCCTGTTGGTGACTTATAAGCACGGTAAGGCGGTGTGGCTGGCGGACAAACCTGCGCAGATTGCACCAATGATGCCCGTAATTGTTAAGTGCTCAATGGTGACAAACTTACTATTTGCGGGTGTGGTTATTGCTCAAACTCTAGTGAGTTAAGTGATGCATGTCATTGCATTGACTTAATGACCCTTTATACTCGATTAAGAAACCAACGGTATGGGAAGGAATACTATGGAATACAATACTTCTGCTTTGTGTGACATTTACTTAGAGCAAGTCGATGTTGTTGAGCCAATGTTCAGCAATTTTGGCGGCAGTGCATCCTTTGCGGGCCAAATCACCACCGTTAAGTGTTTCGAAGACAATGGACTGGTTCGTGAACTACTGGAGCAAGATGGCCTAGGTCGAGTGTTGCTGATTGATGGTGGCGGTTCATTACGTCGCGCATTGATTGATGCTGAATTGGCGTCACTTGCTGAAGAGAACGAATGGGAAGGCATTGTCGTTTATGGCTGTGTGCGTGAAGTCGACGAGCTAGAAGATATGAGTATCGGTATTCAAGCGTTAGCATCGATTCCGGTTGGAGCGACTGCCCAAGGCGTTGGCGAAGTTGATATCCCCGTTAACTTTGGCGGTGTTACCTTCCTACCTGAAGATTACCTTTATGCCGACAATACTGGTGTGATTCTCTCTCAAGAGCCGCTAGATATTGAGCTTGAAATTGAAGATGACGAAGAAGACGCGGCTTAGTTAAAGCATTTCCGTATTATGAAGAGGTTGCTGGTGGTTTAAACGCCTAGTAACCTCTTTTTAGTTTGAGCTAGACGCCAGTTCAGCCAAATACTTTTGACGCAACCTTAGCGCATAAAGATAGCCCATCACGCCACCTAAAATATTGCCGCAAGCAATGCCAATAAATAGCCCTTCGATATCGTACAACTGACTACCTAACCAAGCGCAAGGCAGAGTAAATAGGAACAGTCGCATAAAGCTCCATTGAAATGCTTTGAGTGGCTCATGCAGGGCGTTTAAGCCAGAGACTAACATCATCATCACCCCTTGGAAGCCATAGCTGAATGGCACGACCAATAAGTAATGCCACAGTAAGTCTTTAACACTTTGTTCTTGAGAGAATAGGGCGGCTAAAGGAATGCTCAGCGGTACCATCATGATGAAAATACCCAACTGAAATACCATTGAAAATCTCATGCTGATAAACAACCCAGAAAAGCTTCGGCCGGGGTTATTTGCGCCCATATTTTGCGCGATAAACGGTGTGAGGGCCGAAGTTAGCGACATAAGTACCAAGATTAAAATGGATTCAACTCGCTGAGCGGCGCCATAAGCGGCAACGGCTGCTGTTCCATGGCTTGAGAGCATCATCATCAGAAGAGCGCCTGAAAGGGGAGTGAGTGCGTTGGAAAGCGCAGCGGGAGTGCCAATTTTCAGTATTTGTTGCCAGTCAGTGGCTAGAGTCCGAAGGCAGGGTAGGGCGAGTAGCTTCTCTCGCTTGGCTAACACATACAGTGAACCCATCAGAGCCCCTAGCCAACTGAAGGCACTGGCGATCGCTGCCCCTTGAATACCAAGCTCCGGGAAAGGGCCATAACCAAAGATCAGTAGTGGGTCGAGAATGCCATTAATAAGGCCAGCCAGCATCATGATTTTTGCTGGCGTTTTAGTATCACCGGTGGCACGAATCGCAGCATTACCTGCCATTGGGATCACCAATAATGGGATGGTCAGATACCAAATGTCCATGTATTGATGAATGAGTGGTAACAGGGACTCATCAGCACCGAGCAATAAAAACAATGGCTCTATGGTAAGCAGACCTAACGCAGAGGCGCTAATAACCAAAAGCACCGCAAGAATAAGCCCATGTGTGGAGAAACGTGCTGCGTCTTTTGAATGACCTTGACCAAGCAGTCGGCCAATATTGGTTGAGAGCCCCATACCAATACCCATTGTGATGCAATTGACAGCAAAGGTAACGGGGAAGGTATAGCTCACCGCAGCTAAAGCTTCTGTACCTAGCAGAGAGATAAAGAACGTATCCACGAGATTAAACATCAATATAGCTATCATGCCGAAGGTCATCGGAACGGTCATTTGACGTAAAACAGTGGGGATCGAGCCAGTTAAGAGGCCATGCTTATCCTGCATCGGGAACAACTAAGTTAGTAACAGAACGAGTAGGATACTTGATTGAAGTGTGAGACACAAAAAAGGCCAGCCGAAGCTGACCTTTTCTTTCATTTAAACAGAGTCGTTTAAATTAAGCTTTTGCTTTAGCCGCTGCTTTAGCGATAGCTGCAAAGCCTTGAGCGTTAAGAGCTGCACCGCCAACTAGAGCACCGTCGATGTCCGGTTGTGCGAAGTAAGCTTCAGCGTTTTCTGGCTTAACAGAACCACCGTATTGGATGATTACTTGCTCAGCAACTGCTGCGTCTTTTTCTGCGATCATAGCGCGGATAGAAGCGTGGATGCGCTGTGCATCTTCAGCTGTTGCTGCTTTACCAGTACCGATAGCCCAGATTGGTTCGTAAGCGATGATTGCGCCGTTAAGAGCTTCAACACCGTAAGCGTCGATAACTGCGTTGATTTGACGTGCACATACTGCTTCAGTTTCGCCAGCTTCGTTTTGAGCTTCTGATTCACCGATACAGAAAACAGGCTTAAGACCGTTCTCTTGTAGGAATTTGAATTTCTTAGCAACGAACTCGTCTGATTCGTTGTGGTATTCACGACGCTCAGAGTGACCGATGATGATGTGAGTAGCACCGAAGTCTTTCAGCATCTCTGGAGACATGTCGCCAGTGAATGCACCGCTGTTGTTTAGGTCAGTGTTCTGTGCACCTAGGATGATCTTGTTACCGCCTTCAGCGATTAGACGCTCAGCAAGGTCGATGTAAAGTGCAGGTGGAGCTACTGCTACGTCAACACCTTCAACGCCTTCAAGTTCTGCATTAAGACCAGTTAGCAGCTCAGTTACCATTGCTTTGCTACCGTTAAGTTTCCAGTTACCCATCACTACAGGACGACGCATAGGAATATCTCCGTATTTAATCAGTTAATGTAAAAAATCTTCGTAAGAATATAACAGATAAAATTGACCAGATCATGATTACCGTCATGTCTTATCGGGATATCATGGATTGGTTGGAGCAGTCAGCCCACAGATATCTCTTTATTATGTGGTATATCAGTGATCCATTGAACAAATTGGCGGAAACCGTCTCGGAATTCAGTATAGAAGTTGTTAATAGTGGGTGTTCATTTTTCCTTTCTTATGAAATTCACTTACATCTGAGGATGACTATGCCGAACCTAGTAATGGAATACTCCAACTCTGTTGATGAGCGCGTCAATGTACAAGGGCTGTTAGAGGACTTACATCAAGTGACACTTCAATGTGGCTTGTTTGATGTAGGATCCGTAAAATCTCGAGCATTACGCTGTCATAACTGGTTGATCGGTGATGAAGGCGATAGTGTCGATTTTATCCATATCAGCTTTGAATTACTTGCCGGGCGCAGTGATGAGCAGAAGCGCGATTTGTCGCGTCAATTGATGGATGTGCTACAACAACAAGCCAGTCATGTGCGTAGCCTGACGGTTAATATACGTGATATGGATACAGAATGTTTTCAGAAGGTGATCAATTAACTTGAATACACCGGCTGCTTTTTTATTTGGTAATAAATTTAGGTAATGAAGGATGTCGATTAAAGAATTGCTATTTTCGTTTCAAGGTCGCATTGGGCGTAAAGTCTATTGGATTTGGAATGCGGTTTACTACTTGTTGATTGTGGGCTTTGCTCTGGGAATGAATGTACTGTTCCCGTCGTTAGCACACTTGATTCTTCCGGTGTTCCTGATTGTTGTCCTGATCCCTGATTTAGCGATTACTGCTAAACGTTGGCATGACCGAGGTAAGTCGAGCTGGTGGTTATTACTCAATATTCCGTTAGTGATTGGTCGAATGACAGTGCCAGTTGGTGATCCTGGTATCGCAACAGATACAACTATGCTTCAGGCTGTTAGCTCTTTTGCTGCCCTAATCTGTGGTGCTTGGATTCTCATCGAATGTGGTTTCCTAAAAGGCACTAGCGGTGACAACCAATATGGGCCAGAGCCAAAGTAGGAAAGTGAAGTACTCTTTGGATATGACAGCTTAGTCACTACAACTAAAAAGGGTTGGCACCAGTGCCAACCCTTAATTATTTCTAGCTTTTTGCTATTTGCGTAGAAACACCTGTTCGACTTTATGACTCTGACCTTTCTTTAGAATCAGGTGAGCTCGGCCTTTGGTTGGCAGAATGTTGGCATCTAGGTTTACGCCGTTGATCGATTGCCAAATGCTGTGCGCTTTCTCAATCGCTTTCGGTACCGATAGGCGAGTGTAGTGACTAAAGTAAGAGCCAGGCTTGGTGAAGGCACCTTTACGGAAGTTAAGGAATCGCTCGACATACCATTGCTCTATGACATTACTTTCTGCATCGACATAAAGAGAAAAGTCCAAAAAGTCAGAGACGAAAACACGGTGCGGGTCGTGTGGGTAGTCCATACCACTTTGCAGCACGTTCAAACCTTCAATAATCAACACATCCGGTCTATCGACTACTTTAACTTCATCGGTGATATCGTAAGTGATATGTGAATAAACCGGCACTTCCAGGTTTGGCTTAGCGGCTTTCACATCTGAGACAAACTGCACCAAACGCTTAATATCATAAGATTCAGGAAAACCTTTACGGTGCATGATGCCGCGCTCGTCGAGTACTTTCTTTGGATATAAGAAACCGTCAGTAGTGACCAGTTCGACTTTCGGGTGGTTTTCCCAACGAGATAGCAGGGCTTTCAGTAGACGAGCGGTGGTACTTTTTCCTACCGCAACACTACCAGCGATACCGATAATAAAAGGAGGTGCGCTCTCTTGGTTACCAAGAAAGTTGTTTAATACCGTGTTTCGGTTTTGTCTCGCCGCAATGTAGAGGTTGAGTAAACGTGATAGCGGCAGGTAAATCTCTTCTACCTCATCCATAGTCAGGCTTTCATTGACGCCTTGCAGCTCGACCAGATCGGTCTCGGATAATGTCATTGGTACTGAATTGCGTAATTCAGCCCATTGTTGACGATTAAAAGAGAGATACGGGGTCATAGTCATCCTAACTTGGTTTTACGATAGAGCTGCGAAAATACAACAACCAACGAATATTGCAAATGACGGATACGACATTAGGCGCTTTTATAAATAGAATTGCGTGAATTTTCAGCAAACAAGCAGAAACTTTGTAAAAACAGAATTTTTTTTAAATTTGCTATTGCAAGGTAGAAAATCATTCAATAGAATGCGCACCACTTATGCCGACTTAGCTCAGTAGGTAGAGCAACTGACTTGTAATCAGTAGGTCACCAGTTCGATTCCGGTAGTCGGCACCATTTCTCCGCTTATCTCTTTTTAGAGAACGAGAGACTTGGAATAAAAATTTGGAGGGGTTCCCGAGTGGCCAAAGGGATCAGACTGTAAATCTGCTGGCACTGCCTTCGATGGTTCGAATCCGTCCCCCTCCACCATATTCTTAAGGAAATAGCTCACAGAGTTACGTGTTGCGGGCATCGTATAATGGCTATTACCTCAGCCTTCCAAGCTGATGATGCGGGTTCGATTCCCGCTGCCCGCTCCACTCAATAGTGATGCTGATATAGCTCAGGCGGTAGAGCGCATCCTTGGTAAGGATGAGGTCCCCAGTTCGACTCTGGGTATCAGCACCAGCTCTCAAGCACACTTTTCCTTTTGATACTTTCTCTCGACTAAACTACGTTTAGTGATTGAAGGTAACTATATCACCAATACTTTTTTGGTTGCGT
>Ga0209272_10000179_pt1 | contig 70201 bp, 52 predicted proteins | sample tdDd002_FD_187125 | JGI IMG/M metagenome (GOLD analysis project Ga0209272, IMG submission 187125) | Marine sediment microbial communities from the Atlantic coast under amendment with organic carbon and nitrate - tdDd00.2 (SPAdes)... | ecosystem: Environmental > Aquatic > Marine > Coastal >...
CAACCAGCAGCAGCGGAATCAAACTGGTTAATACGCCTGCATCTATATACTGCACGGCTTCAGCACCAATTGCTGAGCCGACAAAAGTGCAAGCGATAGCAAGGCGCATCTCTTTTAAGCTAACAATACCATTTCGGACAAAGTACCAACTGGCTGAAAAGCTACCAAATGAGCTCTGCAGTTTATTGGTTGCCAATGCCTGAGTCGGTGGAACACCTGCCGCGAGAAGCGCTGGCAGGGTCAGTAGTCCGCCTCCACCCGCCATCGCATCAATAAAGCCTGCAGCTGTAGCGACAAAAAACAGAATAGTAAGAATTTCGAATGAGATTTCCATGAGATATCAACTAATAAGGTTCCTAACCGATAAATTATCATCCATTGTTCAATTCGGTTAACGAAAGACTCGATACAGACCTATTCCATAATTTCATTGGTTTATTGGAACGAAAAAAAGCCCGCTCAAACGAGCGGGCAATGAGGTTGTCATATAAGCTCTCGATTGGAGCTTACTGATTTTTATTTATTAAGCTTTGTTCTCTGCAACTTTTGCATGTAGCTCTTGAACAGAAGTAACCGATGCACATGCGTCAGCGGTGTGAGCCATAGACGCTGCAAACGCTGCATTTAGCGTTGTTGTGTAGTTTACTTTCTCAGCAAGTGCGCCACGACGAAGGACTTTTGAGTCTTCAATCGCTTGACGACCTGCAGCAGTATTAACAATGTAGGTATATTCGTTGTTCTTGATACGGTCAAGAATGTGAGGACGACCTTCATGTACCTTGTTCACTAGACGTGGGTTAATACCCGCTTCGCCAAGAATAACCGCAGTACCGTGCGTTGCATCTAGTTGGTAACCAAGCTTAGAAAGCTTAGACGCTAGGTCTACAACACGCTCTTTATCACCTTCACGTACAGACAGTAGAGCACGACCACCTTCTGGGTAAACCTTGCCACAACCAAGTTCAGCTTTTGCGTAGGCTTCTGCGAACGTTGCGCCCACACCCATAACCTCACCTGTTGAGCGCATTTCTGGGCCTAATAGTGGGTCAACACCAGGGAACTTGTTAAATGGAAGTACCACTTCTTTCACTGAGTAGTAAGGTGGGATGATTTCTTTCGTAAAGCCTTGAGCTTCAAGAGATTGACCCGCCATTACACGAGCAGCAATCTTAGCGATTGGTGCACCTGTTGCTTTCGATACGAACGGTACCGTACGTGCTGCACGAGGGTTAACCTCGATTAGGTATACTTGGTTGTTCTTAACCGCAAACTGCGTATTCATCAGACCACGAACACCTAGCTCAAATGCCAGTTTTTCAACTTGCTCACGCATTACGTCTTGGATTTCTTGGCTTAGCGTGTATGCAGGAAGTGAACATGCTGAGTCACCAGAGTGAACACCCGCTTGCTCAATGTGCTCCATGATACCGCCGATAACCACGCGCTCACCGTCACAAATCGCATCAACGTCTACTTCAACCGCATCATCTAAGAAGCTATCAAGTAGTACTGGCGATTCGTTTGATACGCTCACTGCTTCATTAAAGTAGCGACGTAAGTCTTGCTCGTCGTATACGATTTCCATCGCTCGGCCGCCAAGAACGTAAGAAGGGCGAACAACTAATGGGAAGCCGATTTCACGCGATTTATCTACCGCTTGCTCCATTGTTGTTACCGTCGCGTTCTCTGGCTGAAGTAGACCTAGACGGTCAACAGCGACTTGGAAGCGCTCACGGTCTTCTGCACGGTCGATTGCATCTGGGCTAGTACCGATGATTGGAACACCAGCAGCTTCAAGTGCACGAGCCAGTTTAAGTGGCGTTTGACCACCGTACTGAACGATAACGCCTTTCGGCTTCTCAACACGAGCAATCGCAAGTACGTCTTCCAGTGTTACTGGTTCGAAGTAAAGACGGTCAGATGTATCGTAGTCTGTTGAAACTGTCTCAGGGTTACAGTTAACCATGATCGTTTCGTAGCCATCTTCACGAAGTGCTAGTGATGCGTGTACACAACAGTAGTCAAATTCAATACCTTGGCCGATACGGTTTGGACCGCCACCAAGAATCATGATTTTTTCTTTCTCTGTTGGGTTCGCTTCACACTCTTCATCGTAAGATGAGTACATGTAAGCGGTGTCTGAAGAGAACTCAGCTGCACAAGTATCTACACGCTTGTAAACCGGGTGAATATCGTATTGGTCACGTAGACGACGGATTTCACTTTCTGCAACACCCAAGATTTTAGATAGGCGAGCATCAGAGAAACCTTTGCGCTTAAGCTTTTTCAGTACGTCTTGGTTTAGACCTGCAAAACCGTTCGCTTTCACTTCGTTCTCTAGCTTAACTAGATCTTCGATTTGAACTAGGAACCAACGGTCAATGTTCGTTAGGTTGAAAACACCATCAACCGACATGCCTGCACGGAATGCATCCGCGATGTACCAGATACGCTCTGCGCCAGCTTCTTTCAATTCATGACGAATTGTTGTTAGTGCGTCTGGCGCATCTAGGTCAACCATTTCGTCAAAACCAGTCGCGCCGACTTCTAGGCCGCGAAGTGCTTTTTGTAGTGATTCTTGTTGGTTACGACCGATAGCCATAACCTCACCAACTGACTTCATCTGCGTCGTTAGACGGTCGTTAGCACCTGCAAACTTCTCGAAGTTGAAACGAGGAATCTTAGTCACAACGTAGTCGATGGTTGGTTCAAACGATGCTGGTGTTGCGCCGCCTGTGATGTCGTTCATTAACTCATCAAGCGTGAAACCAACAGCCAGTTTCGCTGCAATTTTAGCGATTGGGAAACCTGTTGCTTTTGATGCTAGAGCAGATGAGCGAGATACACGAGGGTTCATCTCGATGATAACCATACGGCCATCTTTCGGGTTGATACCAAACTGTACGTTTGAACCACCTGTCTCAACACCAATCTCACGAAGTACCGCTAGAGATGCATTGCGCATTAGCTGGTATTCTTTGTCAGTTAGCGTTTGAGCTGGTGCTACTGTGATTGAGTCACCCGTGTGGATACCCATTGGGTCGAAGTTTTCAATCGCACAAACGATGATACAGTTGTCCGCTTTGTCACGAACCACTTCCATCTCGTACTCTTTCCAACCAATAAGAGACTCATCGATAAGAAGCTCGTTAGTTGGCGACAGGTCTAGACCGCGACGACAAATTTCTTCGAACTCTTCTTTGTTGTATGCGATACCACCACCAGTACCACCCATAGTGAATGATGGACGAATGATACATGGGAAGCCAACCATATCGAGTACAGCGTAAGCTTCTTCCATCGTTTTCGCAGTATCCGCACGCGGACACTCAAGGCCGATAGATTTCATTGCCTTATCAAAGCGAGAACGGTCTTCTGCTTTATCGATAGCGTCTGCTGTCGCACCAATCATTTCTACGCCGAACTCTTCAAGAACGCCGTGTTTTTCAAGGTCTAGAGCACAGTTAAGCGCTGTTTGGCCACCCATAGTTGGTAGAACAGCATCTGGACGTTCTTTCTCAATGATCTTGCGAACGACTTCCCATTGAATTGGCTCGATGTAAGTTGCATCCGCCATCTCTGGGTCAGTCATAATGGTTGCAGGGTTTGAGTTCACCAGAATAACTCGGTAACCCTCTTCACGCAGTGCTTTACATGCTTGTGCGCCAGAGTAGTCAAACTCACATGCCTGACCGATAACAATCGGACCAGCACCAAGAATTAGAATACTTTGAATGTCAGTACGTTTTGGCATTATCTACTACTCCGAATTAAGCGCTGTGTTGTTTAATTAGTTCGATAAAGTGGTCAAATAGCGGCGCCGCGTCTTCTGGACCTGGGCTCGCTTCTGGGTGACCTTGGAAGCTGAATGCTGGCTTATCTGTGCGGTGAATACCTTGAAGAGAGCCATCAAATAGCGATACGTGAGTAGCACGTAGATTTTCTGGTAGCGTTGCTTCATCTGCTGCAAAACCGTGGTTTTGAGAAGTGATCATAACAACATTACGCTCTAAATCTTTTACTGGGTGGTTTGCACCGTGGTGACCAAACTTCATCTTCACGGTTTGCGCACCAGACGCAAGTGCTAGGATTTGATGACCTAGACAGATACCAAAGATTGGTAAACCTTTTTCAAGGAACACTTTGGTCGCTTCAATAGCGTAAGTACATGGTTCTGGGTCACCCGGGCCATTTGATAGGAAAACGCCATCAGGATTTAAAGCCAGAACTTCTTCTGCTGATGTTTCAGCAGGGACAACCGTTAAGCGGCAGCCTCGGTCAACAAGCATGCGCAGGATGTTTCGTTTTGCACCGAAGTCATAGGCAACAACGTGATATGGCAGTTCGCTGTCATCTTTTGCTTCTGGAAGACCACCCTCGAGCGTCCACGAACCTTGTTTCCATTGATACGCTTCTTTTGTTGTAACTTCTTTCGCAAGGTCCATACCTTTTAGGCCAGGAAATTCTTTCGCTTTAGCAAGTGCTAGAGCCTCGTCGATATTGTTACCCGCAACGATACAACCGTTCTGAGCACCTTTTTCACGAAGAATACGCGTCAACTTGCGAGTATCGATATCAGCGATGCCAACAACATTTTGCGACTTAAGGTAATCAGAAAGGGATTGTTCATTACGGAAGTTAGAAGCGATAAGAGGGAGATCGCGAATCACAAGGCCTTGAGCGTGGATTGAAGAGGATTCTTCATCTTCGGAATTGGTTCCGGTATTGCCAATGTGAGGGTAAGTAAGAGTAACGATTTGCTGAGAATAGGAAGGATCAGTGAGGATTTCTTGGTACCCCGTCATCGAGGTGTTAAAAACGACTTCACCAACCGCAGAACCATCTGCGCCAATGGATTCACCGTGGAATACTGTCCCATCTTCTAGGACTAGCAATGCTGACTTGCTCAAGACAACCTCCAGAATAAAAATGCAAAAATAATAAATTTAACTGCAAATCTGCCTTCCATATCACCACTTAACTGTGGTTTTAGGCATTTTAGACAAATTGGCGGTATTCTAATGAGAGTTGTGATACGTGTCAACAGAAGGGTGTAAATAAATCTATCATTTAAAGCCCTTAATACAAAAATCGATTAAAAGGGGTCAAAAAACAAAGTTTACTGCCTAATAACAGCAAGAAGGGAGTGGATTTTATGAAATACCTAAAAAGCGGGAAAATTGCGATCACACTTTTGAGCGTAAAAATCACGCAAACGTTGCCCCACCAAAAACAACACAAGATTTTGAGCAGTTAAAGGAAAAAACAAACCGAAAGCTATATAAAAACAACAAAACCCAAGAGTTTTTAAGCGATAGCCGTCGGTTTAAATAGACGCTATGCTATTCAGATACAAAAAGCGCCGGGCAAGCCCAGCGCATAATTATTTATTTTAAAGACTATTGAGTCCAAGTACATCCGTCATGGTATAAAAGCCTGCGGGCCTCTCTTTCAGCCATACCGCAGCTTTCACAGCACCGTTGGCAAAGGTCATACGATCAGTGGCTTTATGGGTGATTTCCACACGTTCGCCAATATCTGCGAACATTGCAGTATGCTCACCAATGATATCGCCAGCACGAATGGTGGCAAAGCCGATCTCATCTTTCGTGCGCTCGCCAGTAATCCCTTCTCGGGCATAGACAGCGACATCACTAAGCTTGTTACCCATCGCACCGGCGATTGCTTCTCCCATACCAATTGCGGTACCCGACGGCGCATCAACTTTATGACGGTGGTGAGCTTCTACAATCTCAACATCACAATAGTCACCCATCACTTTCGCGGCTTTCTCTAGTAGCTTAAACACAAGGTTCACGCCCACTGAGTAATTTGGAGCCATGACAACCGGTACATCTTTCGCGACTTGATCAATAAGCTCACGCTCTTCATCTGTAAAGCCTGTTGTGCCAATCACAATACTTTTTCCGTGTTGTTTACACAATTCTAGGTTGGCAAGAGTACTCACAGGGGCAGTGAAATCAATAATGACATCGAACTTCTCAATATCTTTTGCAAGGTCGTCAGTCAGTACAACATCAAACTTTCCTTCGCCGCATAGCTCACCGATATCAACACCGACCAACGATGATTCTGGACGCTCTGAACCTGCCCCCACTTCAGCTTGCTGATTTAGATAAGTCGCTTTTACTAAGTTGCGGCCCATGCGACCCGCTGCTCCTGCAATTGCAATTCGTACCATTGCACTTTCTCCATTATTCGAATTTTCGTTCTTGTAGCCAATCCAATAAAACTAACAGTAATAAACGGCTGTGGCTAGCAGTGGTTGCGTATGCTTAAGTAAACTCTTTGACCACTCGCTCCAGAATCGGCACATTCGCTTCAGGAAATGCATAGCGGGTAAGATCTGCGATTGTAACCCACTCACCTTGCTGACCTTCTTTACCATAAGGTTCACCTTCAAACTGAGTCACAGCAATAAAATCAAACTTAAGTGATTTGTCTGGATAATCAAACTCTAAGTGCTCAAAAGGTTGCTGCTCAGTTGTAACAATACCGATTTCTTCTTCAAGTTCACGAACCATCGCTTGTTCAGTCGTTTCTTCTGCTTCTACCTTGCCACCAGGAAACTCCCAAAAACCGCCTTTATGTTTGTCATCAGGACGCTTGGTAATAAATACTTTTGACTTATCTTGGTTAAAGATGATTGCTGCAACAATGTGAGTTCTTTTCATATCATGGTGTTCCTTAATAAAACGCTTAGCTTACCTAGCGCTTAATACGTCATCCTCATTGAGTTGGGGTCTGATGCAACATAGCCAGCTCTAAACTATGTGACTATTCTTTCGCAACGAGATAACTCATTAAATATGCATACAAAAAGAGCCGCCTAAGCGACTCTTAATGGTTCAATGATAACAGTCTAATTAGTTAATTTGACCGTGACATTGTTTATATTTCTTACCGCTGCCACATGGGCATGGTTCATTACGACCAACTTTACGCTCATCACGTACAACTGGTTGATGTGCACTTTCAGAAGAGTCATCACCGTCAGATAGCTGATTCTCTGCTGCTGCATGTTGAGCCTGAGCACGACGCTGCGCCTCTTCCGCTTGTGCACGACGCTGCTCTTCCATGCGCTCAACTTCTTCTTGCTGTTGAACTCGAACTTTTGAAAGAATGGTAATAACGTCTGTTTTAAGTGCATCAAGAAGACCTTCGAACAGTTCAAACGATTCACGTTTGTACTCTTGTTTCGGGTTCTTCTGTGCGTAGCCACGTAGGTGAATACCTTGACGCAGGTGATCCATTGCTGCCAAATGCTCTTTCCACAACGTGTCGAGCGTTTGTAGCATGACAGATTTTTCGAAGTTACGTAAAACCTGTTCACCCACAACTTCTTCTTTCTGTTTGTAAACAGCGATTGAAGTCTCAAGGATCTTTTCACGAAGTGCTTCTTCGTAAAGCTTATCGTCTTCTTCTAGCCACTGTTTCACTGGCGCATCGATATCAAAGTCATTCTTCAAGCGTTCCTGAAGACCTTCAACATCCCACATATCTTCAAGAGATTGAGGTGGGATATATTCATCAATAACAGAAGTAAGAACATCTTCACGGTTATGCTCGATCATCTCACTGATGTCTTCTGCACCCATAAGTTCGTCACGTAGTTCGTAAACCACTTTACGTTGGTCATTGGCTACGTCATCGTACTCTAGAAGCTGTTTACGGATATCGAAGTTTCGACCTTCCACTTTACGCTGTGCTTTTTCGATTGAGCGTGAAAGCATCTTAGACTCGATCGCTTCACCCTCTTCCATACCACTTTGGATAAGGCTCGCCATGCGATCAGAGGTAAAGATTCGAAGTAATGAGTCTTCCATCGATAGGTAGAAGCGTGAAGAGCCCGCATCACCTTGACGACCCGAACGGCCGCGAAGCTGGTTATCGATGCGACGAGATTCGTGACGCTCTGTACCAATGATATGTAGACCACCAGCATCAAGAACAGCATCGTGAACTTTCTTCCATTCAGCTTTAATTTCGGCAATTTGCTCAGGAGTCGGATCAGTAAGAGCCTCTACCTTCGCTTGCCAGCTACCACCTAACACGATATCGGTACCACGACCTGCCATGTTCGTTGCGATAGTAACCGCACCCGGCGTACCCGCTTCAGCAACGATTTCAGCTTCACGCTCGTGGAACTTAGCGTTAAGTACATTGTGCTTAATCTTAGCCTGTTTTAGTGCGTTAGATAGCAATTCAGACTTCTCGATAGAAACCGTACCAACTAAGCTAGGCTGACCTTTCGCTACACGCTCTTTGATGTCTTCGATAATTGCGTTGAATTTGTCGATTTCAGTACGGTAGACAACATCTGGCATATCATCACGAATCATTGGCTTGTTGGTTGGAATAACCACAGTTTCAAGACCATAGATCGATTGAAATTCGAATGCTTCAGTATCAGCAGTACCCGTCATACCAGACAGTTTTTCATAGAGACGGAAGAAGTTCTGGAACGTAATAGAAGCCAGAGTCTGGTTCTCGTTCTGAATCTTAACGCCTTCTTTTGCTTCAACCGCTTGGTGTAGACCTTCAGACCAACGACGACCCGGCATAGTACGGCCAGTGTGTTCATCTACGATCACAACTTCGCCATCTTCGTTCACGATGTAGTCTACGTTCTTTTCAAATAAAACGTGTGCACGAAGCGCTGCGTTAACGTGGTGCAGTAAGCTAATGTTAGTTGGAGAGTAAAGCGTATCGCCCTCTTCCATCAAGCCGTTCTTCACCATTAACTCTTCAACGAATTCTTGACCCGTTTCAGTTAAGTGAACTTGCTTAGACTTTTCATCAACGGTGTAGTGACCATCACCACGGTACTCTTCTGAATCTTCCTGATCTTGTCTTTGTAGATTAGGGATCAGCAGGTTGATGCGAGTATAAAGCTCAGAGCTATCTTCTGCAGGACCAGAAATAATAAGTGGTGTACGCGCTTCATCGATTAGAATTGAATCCACTTCATCGACAACAGCGAAAAAACGAGCTCGTTGTACACGGTCTTCTGCACGGAAAGCCATGTTGTCACGTAGGTAATCAAAACCAAATTCGTTGTTTGTACCGTAAAGAATATCGGCTAGGTAAGCTTGTTTCTTTTCTTGAGGAGGCATGTTTGGCACGTTCACACCAACAGTCATGCCCAAGAATTCAAATAGAGGACGGTTTGTTTCTGCATCACGCTTTGCTAGGTAGTCGTTCACTGTTACTACGTGAACACCTTTACCTGGTAGTGCGTTTAAATAAGCAGGAAGAGTCGCAGTTAAGGTTTTACCTTCACCAGTACGCATTTCTGCGATTTGACCAGCGTTTAGTACCATACCACCGATAAGTTGCACGTCGAAATGGCGCATACCGTAAACACGTTTTGATGCTTCACGTACAGTGGCAAAAGCTTCTGGCAATAGTTTATCTAGTGTCTCACCTTGCTCTAGGCGCTGACGGAACTCTACAGTTTTTGCTTTTAGTTCTTCATCAGATAACGCTTCAAACGTCGGTTCGTAGTTATTAATCTCTTTTACAATTTTTCTCAGGCGTCGCAGTGTTCGGTCATTGCGACTGCCAATTACCTTTGTCAGTAGCTTAGTTATCATTTGCTATGAATCTCTCTTTATTCAGATCGGGCCCGATCTACTTTAATGCCTTCAGTCTCTAACAGTTTTGAACTAAGAATACTGAGATAAATCACTTAACTCAGATATTGTGATGAGAACTATAGATTTCAAGGCTTGTGTGTCTATAAGTGGCGGTTAGTTTATGAAATTTTAAGGTGAACAACCAATAACAAGGTTATTTGTTTGAAGCACTCTTTATTTTTTTGCGTTATATGATGGAAGTTTGCCCGCCTCACGAGGTGAAAGAGGATTATCTCCCGTCAGAATCACGTCACAACCTTGGTGCCATCGCCAATAGAATCTCGTTATTCGCCGGTTTCATGCCATCATTAAAATGAGGCAGAAGAGCAGAATTCAAGGCGATCCTATCCCATTAATTGGGATCGATGAGGAAAACAAAAGATCCTAGATTTCTTTCGAAGATTGACAGAACAACAGACATAAAAAAAGCCAGACTATCGTCTGGCTTTTTAAAATTCTATTTAAGCAATAACCATGTTTGGCTCGGCAAATGCGACTGGTGAGGTTGCATCTTCTTCGAATGTTACCCATTCCCACGCTTCTTGATCAGCAAGAACAGAACGAAGCAATTGGTTGTTTAAACCGTGACCTGATTTGAATGCACGGAACTCACCAATAATTGGGTGACCACACATGTATAGGTCGCCAATTGCATCCAATACTTTGTGTGTAACAAACTCATTCTCGAAACGCAGACCTTCTTCGTTAAGAATACGGTACTCATCAAGAACGATCGCATTATCAAAACTACCGCCAAGTACCAAGTTTTGCGATTGTAGATATTCAATATCACGCATAAAACCAAAAGTGCGAGCGCGAGAGATCTCTTTAATAAAGCCTTGTGATGAGAAATCAAACATTAAACGCTGTTCGTCTGCATCAATTGCTGGGTGGCTAAATTCGATCTCAAAATCCATACGGAAACCGTTAAATGGTAGAAATTCTGCCCACTTATCGCCATCTTCAAAGCGAACTGGCTTCTTAATACGAATGAATCGTTTTAATGCGTTTTGCTCTTCAATTCCAGCTTGTTGAAGCAAAAATACGAATGGGCTTGCGCTGCCATCCATAATTGGAATTTCAGGAGCATCAACTTCGACAACAATGTTATCAATACCCATACCAGCTAAAGCGGCGTTAAGGTGTTCCACTGTTGAAATGCGGATACCTTCGTCATTGACTAATGCTGTACACAACATAGTGTCACGAACAGACATCGCGTCAGCCGGAAAATCTACTGGTGGATTCACATCAGTACGACGATAGATAACACCTGTATTTGCGGCTGCTGGGCGAAGAGTAAGCGTGACTTTACGACCAGAGTGGAGACCCACACCAGTTGTTTTCACTATTTCTTTCAGAGTACGTTGTCTGATCATCCACTTTGCCTCAGTAAAATGCTACAAATCACGGTCAATAGGTGATATTGACCGCGTATGCTACCACAATTTTGAACACTGTCAAATTGTAGAGTGATTGCTTAATCAGCTTGGCGACGCAAGAATGCTGGAATATCCAAGTAACCACTTTCTTTATCAGCCTTCGGCACTGCGCTTTGACCTGCACCAGAACTTGTCGGTGTTGTCGTAGGCTGTGCTGCCGTCTGTGGTTTCTCTTGCAAAGTTGGTGCCGGTTTTTCTTCCACTTTATTGACGCTTGCTTGAGGAGCAGGTGACGCTTGTGGTTGAACTTGAGGCTGAGCTACAGGAGCTACTTTCGCCTTACCGCCAGCAACTAGCGTGATATCTGGCTTCTTCTCGTTACCAATACCTGTCGCTACCACTGTTACACGGATTTCATCCGCCATATCAGGGTCTAGTGATGTACCGATTACAACAGTTGCATTGTCAGATGCGAATGCTTTAACAGTATTACCCACCGTTTCGAACTCGTCTAGACGCATATCTAAACCAGCTGTGATGTTAACAAGTACACCACGAGCGCCGGCAAGGTCGATGTCTTCTAGAAGTGGGCTAGAAATTGCCATCTCTGCCGCTTCTTCTGCACGATCTTCGCCTTTAGCAACACCGCTACCCATCATTGCGTGACCCATTTCTGACATCACTGTACGCACGTCAGCAAAGTCGACGTTGATCATACCTGGGCGAGTGATTAGCTCAGCAATACCTTGAACTGCGTTCTTAAGTACATCGTTCGCGCTAGCAAAAGCTTCAAGAAGAGTAATACCACGGCCCAGTACTTTCAGTAGCTTCTCATTTGGAATCGTAATCAACGAATCCACATGCTTAGATAGCTCTTCAATACCTTGCTCTGCAAAAGCAAGACGCTTCTTACCTTCGAAGCTGAATGGCTTAGTAACAACGGCTACAGTAAGAATACCTAGCTCTTTTGCGACTTCTGCAATCACAGGAGCTGCACCTGTACCGGTACCGCCACCCATACCAGCTGCGATAAATACCATATCGGCACCATCGAGCTCATCTTTAATTCTATCGCGATCTTCAAGAGCTGCGTCACGGCCAACTTGTGGGTTTGCACCTGCACCAAGTCCTTTGGTCATATCGCCACCAATCTGAATAACGCTATTCACACTGGTTTTACGAAGCGCCTGAGCATCAGTATTAATACTAATGAACTCAACACCTTCGATGGACTCACGTACCATGTGTTCAACGGCATTACCGCCACCGCCACCAACCCCAACGACTTTGATTACCGCGTCGTCAGACATTTCCATCATCGGTTCAAACATGTGTTATCTCCGTTTTTCCTGCTGCTCAGGTTAAAACTCTTTCTGTATCCAATTACGCAAGCGACCAATCAACCCAGTGACTGAAGTACGAGCAGGCTCGTTGTATTCAGTCTCTTCATTAATTTGGCTATCACGTGCGTAATGAAGTAAACCAACCGCCGTAGAATGATACGGCTCTTTAACGTAATCAGTTAGGCCACTCACCTCTAATGGCTTGCCAACTCTAACTTGGTTGCGGAAAACACGTTCCGCACACTCTACCAATCCTTCAATCTGTGCTGCGCCACCAGTAAGCACAACACCAGCTGCTAAATGATGCTTAATACCGTCATCACGTAGCTTCTCTTGAACCGTATCGATAGTTTGGTTAACTAATCCCATAAGTTCAGTATAACGAGGCTCAATCACTTCCGACAGTGTCTGTCGTTGTAAGCTTCTTGAAGGTCGTCCACCAACACTTGGAACGTTAACCGTATCGTCCTTGCTAACCAGCTCACTAAGAGCACAGCCATATTTTACTTTTATTTCTTCAGCATCACTTACTGGTGTACCAAACGCAAAAGCAATATCGCTTGTTACTGCATTGCCTGCATAAGAGAAAACTTCAGTATGTCGAAGTGCTCCACCGGTCCAAATAGAAACATCCATCGTACCAGCACCAATATCAACAACACATACGCCCAGTTCACGTTCGTCTTCAGTGATAACTGCATTACTTGAGGCTAAGCCAGAGTAAACAAGGTGTTCTACCTTCAAACCACAACGCTCAACCGCTTTAATAATGTTTCTCGCCATGTCGTTATGACAAGAGATTAGGTGCACACTCACTTCCATGCGCACACCTGATAAACCTAGTGGATTTTTGATTCCCTCTTGGTAATCAATGGTAAATTCCTGTGGAATAACATGCAAAATGCGCTGTTCGTCACCAATTTTGATCGACTTTGCGGTATGGATAGCGCGATCCATATCTTCTTGAGAGACCTCTTCATCAGAGATAGTTCCCATGCCTTTTTCTATACGGCTCGCAATATGACGACCTGAAATGGAGATATAGACGTTACTGATTTGGCACTCTGCCATCAGTTCTGCTTGATCCACCGCTCGTTGAACCGATTTCACCACCGACTCAAGATCGTTTACTCCACCTTTATCCATCCCTCGGGACGGACTACTACCGGCACCAATAATATTGATTTGACCATCAGGCAATACTTCGCCTACCAGAGCCGATACGGTTGCAGTGCCTATATCAAGACCAACAATAATGTTGTCATCAGCGGTCTTAGTCATCTGTATTCTCTTGTTCTAACTCTTGTTCAGGGAACCATCCAACAGAGGCTCCCGTATCATACCTGAGGTCTATGTAACTCACCCTTTCGGTTGCGCTACCTAAATTCTTATATAAAGCAAAAAAGCGCGCTATTCGCTCTTCAAGTGATTCTTTACCAAGCTCTAAGCGTATTCCGTTATCCAAAATAACTTGCCAAGCTCGTCTATCATTCAACACCAAAGAGGTAATAGATAAATGTAACGCTTTAAACTTGGGTTCTAGATCTCGCCAAACTGATAATACCTCGAGGTTACTACCCTCGGGTCCGTACAGTTTGACTCGCCCTTCTTCAAGTTGACCTAAGTCACCATTAAATAGCTCTCCCGAGCTATTAAGCAAAGTGTTCCCATTCCATATCGCTTCAGCCTGATGCTCCGTTAAGAACACTTTGACGACGTCTGGCCACTGCTTTCGTATTGAAGCGTGCGAAACCCAAGGAATCGACTCTGCGACACCTTGAAGCACATCGACGTCTTGTGACATAAACGTGCCGACATGGTCAAGTTGTGCAAACGCTGCCTGGACGTCGTTGGCAGATACGTAACGTAATTCACCCTGAAGTACGATTTTGGATAGTGGAAGACGTTGATCATCCCACATCCACGAGATGGTTGAGTAGAGGAGAGAGCCTATTAACAGTAATACCACCAACAAAAAGCTCGCCCCTAGGGCATGCTCTCGTAGTAGTGGACTCGAAGTCAAACGAGGGCCTTCATTAAAAGCACTTTTAATCAAAGTCCATTGTCCTTGCCATTAGCTCGCTGTTCTATTCCCTATCCCATTTCGTATAATAGAGGCAAAAGCACTTACTTTAACCTTCGGATTATACTGGTGAGATCGAAAGTATCAAACACTGAAAGTGAGAAATCGGCACTTAATATGCAATAAGTGCGTCAAATCCTCAAAATTCAGTATTCTTTGTTATGCATTCTGCATCTTATCGATATTTAACTCAAAAGCAGCCAGTTGTTTTGCCACTTTACCAACGTCTCCAGCACCCTGTGTAAGAACAAGATCACCATCTTGTAAGACGTTAGCAAGAACCGAAGGTAAGGCACTGCTTTCCGGGACAAAAATTGGATCCAATTTTCCACGACTACGGATAGTTCGGCATAGTGCTCGACCATCTGCACCCGCAATTGGCTTTTCACCCGCAGAGTAAACATCTAGCATGATCAAAACATCGACCTGCTCGAGTACATTCGCAAAGTCATCGTAAAGATCGCGAGTTCTGCTATAACGATGCGGCTGGAAAATCATTACTAGTCGCTTCTCTTCCCAACCGTTACGCGCTGCTTGAATCGTTACATCCACTTCAGTTGGATGGTGACCATAATCATCGACTAACATCGCCTGACCATTACCCGTTTCAAATTCACCTAAGTGGTCAAATCGGCGGCCTGTTCCTTGAGTTCCTGCCATTGCACTTAGAATCGCTTCATCAGCTATATCATCCTCAGTCGCAACCGCAATTGCCGCAGATGCGTTCAGTGCATTGTGGCGTCCAGGAATGTTCAAGGTGATCTCGAGATCCGCTTTGCCTTGACGAATCACGGTAAATTTACCTTGCTGCCCTTCTTGGCGATAATTATCGATACGAACATCCGCGTCTTCCGAGAAACCATAGGTAATCACCTGACGACTAATCTTTGGCAGTAATTCTCGGACAACTGGATCGTCAATACAAACGATCGCTTGACCATAAAATGGCAAATTATGTAAGAAATCGATGAAAGTCTGTTTTAACGTCTCAAAATCACCACCATAGGTATCCATATGGTCAGCTTCGATGTTGGTAACAATACTTACCATAGGCTGTAAGTGTAAGAACGAAGCATCGCTTTCATCCGCTTCAGCAATCAAGATTCTGCTTGAACCAAGACGCGCATTTGTTCCGGCACTCTTAACTAAACCACCATTAACAAAGGTTGGATCAAGACCCGCTTCTGAATAGATTTGCGTAACTAGCGCTGTCGTGGTGGTTTTACCATGCGTTCCCGCAACAGCGATACCATGACGAAAACGCATCAACTCAGCGAGCATTTCTGCACGGCGTACAACCGGGATACGTGCCGCTCTTGCCGCAACAATCTCTGGGTTTTCTTCATTGATTGCAGTCGAGACAACGACAACACTGGCTTGGGCAACGTTTTCTTCCGCGTGGCCGATGTAAACAGTGGCACCTTTTTGAGTCAAGCGCTCTGTCACTGGGTTTTCTGCAATATCAGAGCCTGAGATTTGGTAGCCTTCGTTAAGCAATACTTCGGCAATACCACTCATGCCTGCACCACCAATGCCAATAAAGTGGATGCATTTTACGCGGCGCATTTCTGGCACCATTGCTCGGATCTGAGCTAAATCTTGAGTATGTTGAACTGTCATGAATCTTTCCGTTATTTCGTCAGTGCGATAATGGCATCCGCCACCACTTTATCAGCATCTAACTTAGCTGCCTCACGAGCTTTCGTCGCCATTGTAACTAGCGCGTCTCGATCCAGCTTTTGAATCTCTGAGACTAGCTTATCAACAGTCAGTTCTGGCTGCTCTATCATTTTCGCTGCACCACACTCAACAAGGTGGTCAGCATTAAGTGCTTGTTGTCTATCTTTATGCATAAACGGGATAAATATCGCGCCGACACCTGCCGCTGAGACTTCCGAGACTGTCAGAGCTCCAGAGCGACAAACTAAAACGTCCGCCCAATCGTAAGCCGCTGCGACATCATCAATAAACTCGACCACCTCAGCGTTTGCCACCTTCTGCTCAAGATAAGCTGATGCGACTTCCTGCTGATTGTTTTTGCCTGCTTGGTGACGAATTTGGTATCCAGTCCCTAGCTTAGCCATGGTCTCTGGTAAGGTACGATTTAAAATCTGAGCACCCTGACTCCCCCCCATAACTAAAATGCGAATGTCGCCATTTCGTTCAGCCATACGTTTTGTGGGAGGTTCAATCGCAACCACATCTTCACGCACTGGGTTACCAACGACAGGTGCATTCGGGAAGGCATCAGGAAACGCTTGGAATACCTTTTTCGCAATCTTAGATAGCCATTGGTTCGTCAGTCCTGCGACAGCATTTTGCTCATGCAGAACAACGGGGATACCCAGTAACCAAGCGGCAATGCCACCAGGCCCGCTTACATAGCCGCCCATACCTAGTACGGCATCTGGCTGCCAGCGTTTCATATGCGCTTTCGCTTGCATAATCGCGTTTATGATTTGAAATGGTGCTTTAATCAAGCGACCAATACCTTGACCTCGTAGACCTTTTACCTTGATAAAATCGATCTCAATACCATGTTTGGGTACTAGATCAGCTTCCATTCGGTCAGCAGTGCCTAACCAGCGGATCTCCCACCCTTCAGATTGAAGCTGCTTAGCAACAGCCAGACCAGGGAATACGTGACCACCAGTACCACCAGCCATCACCATTAAACGTTTATTCTTTTTCATCGTTATCTAACTGTTGTTCTATTTCGTTACTGTCGACGAGTCGGCATTCATGATCAATCCGGAGCAATATAGAAACGGCCACAGACATGACAATCAAACTGGAACCGCCATAACTGATAAGAGGTAAGGTTAAACCTTTAGTGGGAACCATACCTGCAGCAGCACCTACATTGACTAATGTCTGAAATGCAAACCAAATACCAATACCGAATGCCAAATAACCACCGAATAACTGGTTATTTTCGAATGCTTTTCGGCCAATCATTATCGCTTTAATAACCAAGCTAAAAATCAATACAAGCGCCAACACGACACCGACAAAACCGAGTTCTTCTGCCAATACGGCAAATACAAAGTCGGTATGCGCTTCGGGTAGATATTCAAGTTTTTGAATTGAGTTACCTAACCCTTGACCAAACCATTCACCACGACCAAATGCCATTAATGATTGAGTTAACTGATAACCACTACCAAATGGGTCTTCCCAAGGGTCAACGAAAGAAGTAACACGTCGCCATCGGTAAGGCTCGAAATAAATCAATGCGGCCACGGCTGCTAAACCGACTACCATTAACGCTAAGAATTGCGTCATTTTGGCGCCAGCAATAAACAGCATGCCAAATAGCGTGACCAGCATTACCACAACCGTCCCTAAGTCAGGCTGTAAAAGCAGAAGTACGGCAAGCGTCGCAAACACCAAAATCGGCTTAATAAAACCACCAAAAAAGCTTGATCGTACCTCTTCGCTTTTCCGTACCAGATACCCTGACATGAAAATGAACAAGGAGAGCTTCGCTACTTCGGCAGGCTGTAAGTTAAATAACCCGAGAGGAATCCAGCGGGATGCCCCGTTTACAGATTTACCCGCCACCAGCACCACAAACAACAAACCAATGGCAACCAACAATATTGGCATACTGTATTGGAGCCAACGTTTCAGCGGTATTTGAATCACCACGGTTGCCACACATATTGCTAAAAAGAGAAAAATGGCATGACGAAACATAAAGTGAAACGGCTGATCGGTTAAACGAGAGCTGATTGGAAACGATGCAGATGTCACCATAACAAGTCCTGTCAGCATTAGACCTAAAGAGATCCACACTAACTGCCTATCATAGAGTGCTTCTGGTGACGCGGTAGTCACCCAGCGCTTAACACTGGAGAAGAGATTTTTTATCTGCATATCAATAACATTATTTGCAATTCGACCGAATGATGCGTTTAAGCTAAGCGTAGTATTTGGCTAACTCAGTAAAAACATCACCACGAGCCATAAAATTATTAAACTGATCGAAACTAGCACAAGCAGGAGACAGCAGCACCATATCACCTGGGTTAAGCTGCGGTTTCACCCATGAAATAATCTCTTCCATGGTGTCAAAACGTTTGGCGCTGGTATGTAATGGCATAAACTCACTACCATCTTCACCAAAACAACATAGCTGAACATTGAGGCCTGCGAGAATAGGCGCGAGCTCAGAAAAGTCAGCACCTTTACCAACTCCGCCCACAAGAAGATAGAGTCTTCCTTGTAGCGACAAGCCTGATAATGCAGCAAGCGTACTCGCCACGTTGGTTGCTTTAGAGTCGTTAACCCACTTAACGTCATGATTATCAGCAACAACTTGGCATCGATGTGTCAGGCCGTTGTAAGACTTAAGAGCATCAACCCCTTGTGCGACATCAATCCCCGCTTCGTGAAGTAACGCAAGAACGACAAGAGCATTCGCCACATTGTGTCGTCCAACTAAAGTTAGCTCATCACTTGCAACGATAGGCTCACCATAAGCACAAAGAAATTCACGACCATCCACAACTTGGGCTGTAAATGCGGTTTCTTGGCCTAAACTAAACTCCACCAGCTTACCGCTGTACTGCTTAGGGTATGTCGGTTTATCGTCGGCATTAACAATACACGCTGCCGCATGATCGAAAATGCGTAGCTTGGCATCGCGATAATCATCCATGCCGTCATAACGGTCCATGTGATCTTCAGATAAATTGAGAAACGCTGCTGCAGATAATTGAAGGGATGACGTGGTTTCAAGCTGGAAGCTAGATAGCTCTAACACATAGAGATCGGCATCTTGTGCCAATAAATCCAAAGCGGGCACACCAATATTACCGCCAACCCCAACGGTAAGACCTGAAGCTTGAGCCACCACACCTGTCAGATCAGTCACCGTGCTTTTGCCATTCGAACCAGTAATGGCAATAACAGGCTTATCTGCATGCCACGCAAAAAGTTCAATATCACCGACAACCTTAACCCCTGCGTCCAAAGTACGCTGAATTTCGGGTGTCGCTAATGCAATCCCAGGGTTCGCAACCACTAAGTCAGCTTCTAATAACCAAGCTTGGTTCCAACTACCTGAGTGCAATTGAACACCGACAGGAAGCTCATCTTTTCCTGGTGGGTTTTCGCGAGTATCGATCACTTTAATCGTTAATGCTTGCGGTAATTTCGCTAGGTATTTAACGACAGAGAGCCCGGTAATACCGAGCCCTACTACGACGACACTATGAATATTTTGCCAACGATCCATGGTCATAAAGAGAATTTATCCTTAACGTACTTTTAGCGTCGCTAAACCAACAAGAACTAGAACAATTGAGATGATCCAAAAACGAACGATAACACGCGGCTCTGGCCAACCTTTGAGCTCATAATGGTGATGAATTGGTGCCATGCGGAAGATACGCTGTCCACGCAATTTGTATGAACCCACCTGGAGAATAACCGACAATGTCTCCATAACAAAGACACCACCCATGATCACCAACACAAATTCCTGACGAACTAAAACAGCAATCGTACCTAGCGCACCACCCAGAGCTAATGAGCCAACATCGCCCATGAAAACTTGCGCTGGATAAGTGTTGAACCATAAGAAGCCCAAGCCTGCACCAACAATAGCCGTACACACGACAACAAGTTCAGACGCTTGAGGGATATAAGGGATATGCAAGTAGTTGGCGAAGTTAACGTTACCCGTTGCCCATGCAATCGCAGCAAAACCAGCCGCAACCAAAACCGTCGGCATAATCGCCAGTCCATCGAGACCATCGGTTAAATTAACTGCGTTACTAGTACCGACAATCACAAAGTAAGTTAGCACGATATACATTAAGCCCAATTGTGGCATCACGTCTTTAAAGAATGGTACAACTAACTGAGTTGCCGCCGTCTCTTGACCGTGTACGTATAGAGCAAAAGCCACCACAAGGGCAATTGCTGACTGCCAGAAATATTTCCAACGAGCAATAAGGCCATCGGTATTCTTGCGCACAACTTTACGATAGTCATCGACAAAGCCAACAGCACCATAACCCAGTAGAACAGCTAACACTGCCCATACATAAGGGTTTGAAAGATCTGACCAAAGTAAAACTGTGGTTACAATCGCCGTAAGGATCATAATACCGCCCATCGTTGGGGTACCACGCTTACTAAAGTGCGATTCAGGACCTTCGTTACGAACAACCTGACCGATTTGCAGCATCTGCAAACGACGGATCATTATCGGTCCCATCCATAGCGACATACCTAGTGCAGTCAGTACGCTGACAATGGCACGAAATGATAGATATTCGAATAAACGGAAGAATGAAAAGTATGGCTGTAGAAGCTCTGCAAGCCAAATGATCATGAATACATCTCCTTTAAAGCAGCCGCGATCTTGCTCATTCCCGCACTATTCGCCCCTTTTACCAATAAGGTTTGAGGTTCATCATGTTGGATGAGCTGCTGCTCGATAAACTCAATCATACTTTCATGAGTATCAAAATGCGTCCCTTGGCATTGTTCACTGATGGCTTTTGCATCAGCGCCATAAGTCAGCACGTGTTCAAAATTGAATGGGGCAGCATGTTCCCCGACTTGGCGGTGAAGTGCAAGACTTTCGTCGCCTAACTCAGCCATATTACCTAAAATTAACCAACGAACACCTTTGAAACCACTTAGCAAGTCTGCAGCCGCTTTCATTGCAGGTACACTCGCATTGTAGCTGTCGTCAATCAGTTTAACTTTGTCTGTCAGTGCAACCGCTTCGACTCGACCTTTTACCTTCGCGAGGTTTTTTAGGCCAAGTTTGATCATTTCTAATGATGCACCCAGTTCTAACGCTAATGCACTTGCCGCCAGTGCATTGGCTACGTTGTGTTGGCCAATTATACCTAGCTCAATATCCATTGCTCCAACTGGAGAGTGCATATTGAAAGAAGCCTCACCTTGTTCATTTACTGAAATCATATCGGCAAAGTAATCCGCACTCGAGTCTTGCAAAGAGAAAGTTTTAACTCGTTTATCAGCGAGAACATCACGCCAATATTCTCCGCCGTGACTTTCTAAGTTCACAATTGCAACAGAGCCTGTTTTTAAGCCTTGATAAATTTCACCTTTGGCTTGCTTAACACCATCGATAGAGCCAAAGCCCTCAAGGTGTGCAGCGGCAACATTATTCACCAAAGCGACGTCCGGTTGCACTAATTGAGTCGTGTAAGCAATCTCGCCAATATGATTCGCTCCTAACTCAATGACTGCATAATCGTCTTCAGGCGTTGAGCGCAGTAAAGTGAGTGGTACACCAATATCATTATTAAAGTTGCCCGCAGTAAACAAGACTTGTCCTTGGTGAAGCATGATGCTTGCAACCATCTCTTTCACCGTGGTTTTACCGCAGCTTCCCGTAATGGCAACTGTAGGCGTTTGGCAAACTTGATGAACAAATTGCCCAAGCTGCCCTAGTGCAACTTTAGTATCTTTCACCAAAAGCTGAGGAGTATTGCTATCAACAGCCTTACTCACCAACAATGCACTTGCTCCCGATTCAACAGCATTTCCTATAAAGTCATGAGCATCAAAGCGATCACCCACTAGAGCAACAAACAGAGAACCTGACTCTATCGTTCGCGTATCCGTTGAAACCTGACAGATCGCAACATCATTACCAATCACTTGCGCGTCAAGCACATCCGCAAGTTGAGACAACATCAAAGAAATCATTCAACTATCTCCAGTAACTGCTGCGCCGACTCGCGGTCAGAATAGTGAACCGTCTCATTCGCCAGCACTTGATAATCTTCGTGCCCTTTGCCCGCAAGCAAAATGATGTCATGGGGTTCACTATTGGCTAACGCATATTGCAAAGCCTTAAAACGTTCATGCTCTACCACCGCTAAAGAAGGAGTTTGCATTCCCGCTAACATATCTTCAACGATAGCCCGAGGTGACTCACTGCGCGGGTTGTCATCAGTTAATATAACCTGATCAGCCAGTCGCTCGCCGATCTCCGCCATCATAGGACGCTTACCAGTATCGCGATCACCACCACAACCGAAGATTGCCCAAAGCTTTCCAGTACAATGCACGCGCAATGCTAACAGTGCTTTTTCTAATGCATCCGGCGTATGCGCGTAGTCTACGACCACTTTGGCTTTCTCTGGCGCTTTGAATAGCTCCATTCGACCTATCACTGGTGAAAGCTGAGCCGCAGTATCAAGCAAGAGCCGCTTTTCAATACCTAGCGCAAGCAAAGTAGCTAAAGCCACTAACACATTATTCGCGTTAAACTCACCAATCAGTGGAACTGTAAACTTCCCGTCGCCAAAACAGCCAGAAAACGTTAAGGCAATCCCAGCTTCCGAATAATCAACATGAGACGCAAAAACAGCATTGTCCACTTCAAGCGGCACTAATGAGACTTGAATAGCATCTTTAAGCTCATTTGCCCAACGAGCACCCACACTGTCATCCACATTGATGATCGCCTTGCCTGATTGATGCTTTGTGAAAAGTGACAGTTTAGCCTGCTCATACTCTTCCATCGTACCGTGATAATCGAGGTGGTCCCGACTTAAGTTGGTAAAAACAGAAGCGGAAAAAGACAATGTCTTCACTCGACCTTGAACAAGTCCATGTGAAGAAATTTCCATTGCCGTGTGGCTCGCACCCAGTTTTTCAAGTGAGGATAAGGTATGTTGAATTTCGATTGCACTGCCAGTTGTGTTGACAGCTGGTTTGAGGTTTGCAAGAAAGCCATTGCCTGCCGTTCCAAGCACAGCAGCCCTTTGACCAACAAGATCTAACCATTGAGCAATAATCTGAGTAATGGTTGTTTTGCCATTAGTCCCAGTCACACCAATCAGTTGCATAGCTTCTAGCGGGTATAGCCTCGCCGCAAGTGCGGATAGCTGCTGATCCAACGATTCAATATAGACAACTGGTACTGTGTTCAACCACTGTATTGAACCATGAGCATGCTCTTCACACGCTTGTGCAATCACAGCATTGGCTCCGCTTGTAACTGCTGACTCAATAAAACGACGACCATCAACAGCGTGCCCTTTAATGGCCACAAAAGTCGTGCCACCCACCACTTTTCGGCTATCCAGTTCCAAATGTGAAATAATCACATCACTCAGCTCAGGCGAAGAAAACTCGCCCCAAGGCGTTAGTAATGTCGATAATGTGAGTTGTTTAGACATAGAGTGTCTCTATTATTTATCTTTAAATCTGTTCTCGTCCGGCGCGACATTTAATATCTGTAACGTGCCTTTTAAAATCTCGGCGAACACCGGGCCCGCTACCGAACCACCGTAATAGTTGTCACCCTGAGGTTCATTAACTACCACCACAAGTGCCACTCTAGGATCGCTTGCAGGTGCAACCCCTGCAGTATAGGCAAAGTACTCGTCGCCATAACCGCCCGCAATCGCTTTACGTGAAGTACCAGTTTTCGCAGCAACCCGATATCCCGGTACAGCCGCTTTCGTTGCGGTCCCCCCAGGTTGGGTCACTGTTTCCAGCATAGCGAGCACTTTATGCGCATTATCGCTATCAATAACTTGTCTCGAGAAGTCCTGTTCATTGTTCTCGATAATATGAATCGGCTGATATTTACCAAAGTTGCCTAAGGTCGCGTACGCGTGAGCAAGCTGAAGAGGTGTTATGGTTAAACCATAACCAAACGATAGTGTGGCAATCTCAAACTTTGACCAACGGCGACGGTTAGGGAAGATGCCCTGAGTTTCACCTACAAGGTTGAGTCCTGAAACTTCACCAAACCCAACTGAGCTGTACATACCAAGCAAAGCTTCAAGTGGCATACTGAGGGCCAGTTTGGCCACGCCGATGTTACTCGATTTTTTTAGAATTGTAGTTAGATCAGCCTTACCTACTTTAGAGGTATCACGAACGCGACTACCGCCAATCTGCATAATGCCGTTACCCGTATCGATAACAGTGTCATCATCTGCGGCGCCGTTTTCCAACGCAGCTAAAACAACGAAAGGTTTAACGGTCGAACCGGGTTCAAATGCATCGGTAATCACTCGGTTACGCATTTTTGCCGATTGAAGATCAGAACGATTATTTGGGTTATATGACGGCGCATTAACCATCGCGAGTACGGCACCGGTCTTCACATCCAAAATGACAGCTGAACCCGATGTGGCTCGATAATCAGCAACCGCCTGTTTGATCGCTCGGTAGGCGATAGCTTGAATGCGTTGGTCAATGGTCAACTCAAGCGGTTTACCTTCTTCTCGTTCTTCCAGAGAAATATTTTCGACCACGCGCCCATAACGATCTTTACGAATAATGCGTTTACCAGCTTCACCGGTTAACCACTTATCGTAGCTACGCTCGACACCTTCTAGACCATGGCCATCAATCCCTGTCACACCAACTAAGTGAGCACTAACCTCACCCGCAGGGTAATAACGACGAGATTCCGCTTTTAACCCAACTCCTGCCAACTTAAGCTCGCGAATATAGTGCGCCATCGCTGGACTCACTTGGCGCTGCAAGTAAATGAAACGGCGAGACTTATTCTGGTTAATTTTATTGATCAAGCCATCACGCTTAAGCCCTAAAACATCAGCAAGAGCATGCCAACGGTCAATATCAGTGAGTCCGCCTTCTTTAAAGATGGTCACTGGATCAGCCCACACAGCTTCCACAGGTACACTAACCGCAAGAGGTTCGCCATTGCGATCAGAAATAATACCGCGCGCTGAATGTAAGGTTTTGGCGCGAATTGAACGCATATCACCTTGTTTAATCAAATTATCTGGTTCGATGATTTGAATGTATGCAATACGGGCGATCAGTGCGGCGAAAGCACAGAAAACAAAAAACAGCACTAAGTAAAAGCGCCATGGGATTAGCGTTTGGGGTTCTTCTGGCTGCGTTTTTACAGGCGTGACTTTTTTCTTGCTCATGGGAGTTGAATAATGACTTCTTTGTCGGAATCAGGGCGGGTCATTTCGAGATCTTGCTTTGCGACAGATTGAACGCGACTATGCTCTGCCAAGGCTGTCTCTTCGAGCAGCAAGTTACGCCACTCGTTATCTAATCTTTCCCGCTCCATCAAAGCCTGATCTTTTTCAGTAATCGCTTGGCGGGTATGGTGAGTCGTAAATACCACGCCCATCGCACTAGCGAAAATCAGCAGTAGTATCACGAGCGGTACTCGACCTACCGTCAGCAGATCGAGTCCGATAATTTTAGCGAGATTAGGCGCTGGCTTACTCATGGCAACTACAGTTTTTCAGCAATGCGTAATACTGAACTGCGAGAACGAGCATTGACTTCAACTTCTTGTTTTGAAGGCTTAATGGCTTTGCCTACAGGCTTCATGTTCGCACTGCCCAATGCTTTAATTTGGTCTTCCGTCATTGGAATGCCATGTGGAACTTCAGGGCCTTTGCTCTCTTTACGGATAAAACGCTTCACCATACGGTCTTCAAGAGAGTGGAAACTGATCACTGAAAGACGGCCTTCAGGCGCTAAGATGCTGGCTGCACCTTTCAATGCAGTATCAATCTCTTCTAGTTCACTATTGATGTAAATACGAAATGCTTGGAATGAACGCGTGGCCGGGTGTTTCTTCTCTTTAAAGCTCTTAGGTGCAGCATCTGAAATCAACTTCGCCAATTGACCAGTACGAGTCATCGGTTCGTTCTCTTCATTTTCACGGTAAGCCACAATCGCTTTCGCAATACGACGAGCGTGTTTGTCTTCCCCGAACTCACGAATCACCCAAGTGATATCGTCAAGATCCGCTTCCATCAGCCATTGTGATACTGGAATACCTGATGTTGGATCCATACGCATATCTAACGGGCCATCTTTCATGAAGCTAAAGCCACGCTCAGCATCATCAAGTTGTGGTGAAGAGACACCAAGATCCAGTAGTACGCCGTCAACCTTTCCGACTAACCCATACTCAGCAGCATAATTCGCCATCCCAGAAAATGGACCATGAATAATCGTAAAGCGAGGATCATCTATTTTACCTGCTTCAGCAATCGCTTGAGGATCGCGGTCAATACTGTAGAGGCGACCATTTTCGCCTAGTTTTGATAGGATTGTACGGCTATGACCACCGCGACCGAATGTACCGTCAATGTAGATGCCATCAGGCTTAATTGCTAAGCCATCAATTGATTCATTAAGAAGTACGGATATGTGTTTAAATGCTTCGGTCATAGTTATCTCATGTGGCTGTCGCATTGACGAATTCAGATTCTCCAGTGTACTGATTTAGTGGCTTATCGCCACCACTAGCGAGTGAGAACACGTGATTTTGCGCTAAGTTTAATGGTTAGAAAATAAATTAGGTCAATTAAAAGCAAAAAACCCATCATAACAATTAAGTTACGATGGGTCTCGAATAGGTGGAGTTGACACATACGCCGGGTTCTGTCTCCGCTTTCGCGGCGGTAACCATTCGTCTAGGCCTGCAATCACTCACAGGCTCGAGCAACCTACCCGCTTCCTTACGCGAGCAACGCAATGTGGAAGCCTATTTGGTCTTGCTCCGGGTGGAGTTTACCTTGCTACGCACTGTTACCAGACGCACGGTGCGCTCTTACCGCACCCTTTCACCCTTACCTGATCCCTTTCGGGCCATCGGCGGTTTTCTCTCTGCTGCACTTGTCGTAGGCTCGCGCCCCCCAGGCGTTACCTGGCACCCTGCTCTATGGAGCCCGGACGTTCCTCCCCTCTGTCAGTCTCCCGAAGGACGTCAACGTCAGTATCCAAAAAGGACCTCAACGTCAGTCTCCCGAAGGACATCAACAGAGCAGCGATTACCCAGTCAACTCCGAGGGCGGATTGTATAGAGTTCGAAGCGGGCTGTCTAGCAAGATCACAAATATGATGAAATGAGGGTGTTAAGTGGGCAAAAAGCGTGCAGTTAATTGTCAATGATTGGTCATTCCATAGAACGACGAAAGAGTGAGTAGGGAATCTCTCACCAAAATAAAGATCCCCAACTCGTTCATACCTCACTCTTAAGGATGAAGATGTGAAGCGACAAATAGTTAACAAACTCGATTGTCATTTCCTCAAGCAGCTTAATCTAAATTCTCCAAGCCCCACTTATAGAGCGCATTTTTCTTAAGATTGTAGATTTCTGCCGCCATCGCTGCCGCTTTCTTCAAAGGTAGCTCTTTGGTCAAAATAGTTAGCGTGCGTGTTACTTCATCTGGAATTGAGTCATCACTGCTCGTGCGATCGCCATGAATAAGCAGCGCCATTTCACCACGCTGTTGGTTTGAATCGGATTTCACCCATTCAACTAATTCACCCAGAGGCATACTCTGAATCGTTTCAAAAGTTTTAGTGAGCTCACGAGCTAACACAACCTCACGGTCAGGGCCGAGGATCTCTAGCATATCTTCTAACGAATCAACGATACGGTGCGGCGATTCATAAAAGATACAAGTGCGCTCAACTTTAGCAATCTCTAAAAACTTGTCTTTACGACCTTTGCTTTTTGCTGGCAAGAAGCCTTCAAAGCTGAATCGATCAGAAGGCAAACCGGACGCACTCAAAGCTGTAATCACCGCACATGCCCCCGGCAATGGCACAACTTTAACGCCCGCCTGACGACATTTGGTGACCAGATGGTATCCTGGATCACTAATTAACGGTGTACCTGCATCAGAAACTAACGCAATTGAGTGTCCGGCCATAAGTTTCTCAACCAAGACTTGCGCTTTTTGCTGTTCATTATGATCATGCAAGGCAAAAGTTTTTGTCTGAATACTAAAGTGAGACAACAATTTACCAGTATGGCGTGTATCTTCTGCTGCAATCAGGTCAACACTAGATAAAACGTCTATCGCACGTTGAGTGATATCGCCTAAATTGCCAATGGGAGTCGGCACAATGTAGAGAGTTGGGACCTCTGTTGGTAAGGTTTTGTTATCTGTCATTTGTTTACCATCACTTCAACGATTAATATAGACACAATTTTATACGGAATTAATTAAGAACTCATGGCCATGAAAAACCATAAGCGACGCAGTGTAACACGCTTACTCTCTCCTGTAGCCCTTGCTGTGATATTAACAGCTTGTAGCTCAACGCCATCAACACCTCAGTATGTTGATATTACGCTCGATCCAAATCAGACTGTGCAAACTTACCTGATGCGTGCAGATAGCACCTCTGGCAGCAAACAGAATGATTGGCTGATCATGGCACTAAAAGCTTCGGTTGAGGCTAATGATGTGACTCAATCAGAATTACTGATTAAGCGCCTTGCTCGTCAACAGATGACAGAAATGCAACAAGCCGAATGGCAACTCGCTCGAGCAGAACTCCTGGTTAAACAAAATCAGCATGAAGAAGCATTGTCACTATTAAACTTCCGCCCTAAATGGCAACTTTCAGATCCTCAATGGCGAGAATACCATCAGCTACGAGCGTCTTTGCTGGTAAAACAAGGTGACTACTTCGCCGCTGCACGTGAACTAAGCCAAGAAGCCACTTATGCACCAGTCGAAGATCAGCAATTCATCGCTGATAGTGTTTGGAACAACCTAACTCACTATACTGGTGGTGAGTTAACCGCTTATACTGCGCAGCCGGATGAAGCGACCTTCGCTGGTTGGTTGCAATTGGCTACCTATAGCCAAACCCTAGCGGGCTCATTAGCACAACTTCAAACGTCTATCGAGCAATGGTTAGCCGCGAACCCAAATCACCCTGCGGCGGCATACACACCGCAAGCAATCCGAGATATTCTTGCACTTGAAATTACGAAGCCAGTCAATACTGCACTATTGCTACCATTAACAGGTAAATTTGCTAAGCAGTCTCAGCTTATCCGTGATGGTTTCATTCTAGAAATGATGAATGATAAAGAGCGAGATGAAAATGCAACTCTTACTGTTGTGGACACGAACGTAACCAGTATCGAAGAGTTAGAAGCAACGCTGGTAGAAAAAAATATCGACTTCGTTGTTGGCCCTCTCATCAAAGACAATATTGAGAAGCTTCAACGTGCCGAAGAGAATTTTGCTAAGCCAATGCCAATGCTTGCGCTGAACATCCCTGAGGAAATTGAAGCGAGCACCAGTACCTGTTATTTGGCGCTTTCACCAGAGCAAGAAGTTGCTCAGGCAGCTAAGCACCTTGCCGAGCAAGGTTATCAATTCCCACTAGTTTTAGCGCCCCAAGGTCGTCTTGGTAATCGAGTGATTGAAGCCTTCCAAGAAGAGTGGAGTAAACACAGTAGCAATAAAGTTGCGGTGAACCTGTTTGGTGATAAACGCCAGCTTCAGCGCAACATCAACAAAGTTTTTGGCCTGCAAGACAGCCAACAGCACATTGCGCAAATGGAATCGCTACTACGCATCCCACTAGAGAGCCAACCACGCAGTCGTCGTGATGTTGACGCAGTTTACATCGTCGCAAGCAGTGCTGAGCTGACGTTAATCAAGCCATTTATTGAAGTTGCAATCAACCCAGATACCACGCCACCGAAACTGTTTTCAAACTCTCGAAGCAACAGTGGCCGCCACCAATATGAAGATCTCACAGGAGTCATGTACAGTGACATCCCACTTTTGATTCAACCTGACGCCAAATTAAAGGATCAAATGGAGCAATTGTGGCCGAAAGACTCCAACGCAGAGAAACGCCTTCAAGCACTAGGTATGGATGCTTACCGTCTAATGGAACAATTGCCACAGATGAAAGTCGTACCAGGTTACGCGATTGGTGGTAATACCGGGCAACTCACTATTGATGAAAACTGCGTTGTGCAGCGTGAAATCAGTTGGGCAGAGCACGGTGCTGCGCACTAAACGCGCCACCGGTCAACAATACGAAGCCGCTGCTGAAAAATACCTTTCCAGTTGCGGCTTGTCGTTAATTGAGAGAAACTTCCTTGCTAAAGGGGGTGAGATAGACCTCATCATGCGCGATGAAAATACCATCGTTTTTGTTGAAGTGCGCTATCGAAATAGCCAAAATTACGGCCATGCCGCAGAAACCGTCACACGGTCAAAAATCAATAAGCTGATTAAAACAGCAAATGTGTGGTTGATGAAAAATGGCTTATCCGTCTATTCCACAGAATTCCGTTTTGATCTTGTTGCTATTCATCATCAAGGAGCACAAATCGAATGGATCAAGAATGCAATTACTCAAGGATAACCAATGCTAGACAGCATTAAAGACAGCTTTACAGAAAGTATTCAAATTCAAATCGCAGCAGCAGAAGCTCTGCCAGATGCTATTACCCACGCAGCACAAGCTATGGTGACTAGCCTATTAAACGGCAACAAAATTCTTTGCTGTGGTAATGGTGGCTCCTCTTCAAATGCGCAACAGTTTGTCTCTTGCCTTTTAAACCGCTTTGAAACTGAACGTCCAAGCCTACCCGCTATGGCACTGACAGCCGACAACACCACGCTCACCGCCGTTGCAAATGACTACCACTATGAAGAGATTTTTTCTAAACAGGTACGAGCATTCGGTCAAACCGGTGATATTTTATTAGCCATTTCTACCAGTGGTAACAGCAAGAACATCATCAAAGCGATGGAAGCGGCAGTAACACGCGATATGACCATCATTGCATTGACTGGCAAAGACGGCGGTGAAATGGCTGGATTGCTTGGTGAACATGACGTTGAGATTCGTATTCCATCTCACAGAACGGCAAGAATTCACGAAGTTCATATGGTGACTCTGCACTGCTTATGCGATCTTATCGACCAAGTATTGTTCCCAGCTCACGAAGAGTAATTTATGAAGCTATTTCGAACCCTTGTTGTGACGGTTGCTGCGCTAAGTATGACTGGCTGTGCTGGCTTGTTTGTCGCTGGTGCAGCAACAACGGCAAGCCTAGTGATTGATCCTCGTTCAACCCAAGAGATTTGGAGTGACAATAATATCGAGTTTGAAATCACAGGTCTTGGTAACAAAGCCCCCTTCCGAGGTAACGCCCGTGTGACAGCCAGCTCTTACAATGGAACGGTTATCCTTCTAGGGCAAGCTAATACAGCGGAGCTTAGTGAACAGTTCGAAGGGCAAGCTCGTAAAGTCAAAGGTGTAGACACCATTCACAACCAACTGAAGATCAAACAGCCATTATCTGTTGGGCAAATCAGCCACGATAGCTGGATCACCACAAAAGTGAAATCTGCATTACTGGCTAATTCAGAGCTAAATGGCGTCAAAATCAAAGTGATTACTGAAGATAAAGAAGTCTATCTACTCGGTTATGTTTCCCATGAGCATGCAGATATAGCAACGGATATTGCTCGCAATGTGTCAGATGTGAAGCAAGTGATTCGAGCTTTTCAGTTCGGTGACTAACCGTTTACCATCTTGCAGATACAAAAAAGCAGCGAATCATCGCTGCTTTTTTATTTACTAACTGGTGTTTATTTCACAACACGTAAGCTCGGACGACCTTTCGGTCTTGGCGGCTCATCATCAGACTCAGATTCAGTGCTTTCGACTGTTTGTTCAGAAGCGACAGAAAGAGGGCTTAACTCTTCTTCAACAATCAACTCTTCTTCTTCAAACTCATCCATATATGCATCTTCTGGCTCGAACATTGTACCTGCACCGTTTTCACGAGCATAGATAGCTTGAACCGCATATAGAGGAACGATCACCGAGTGAGGACGGCCACTAAAACGCGCATTAAACGTAATCGCTTCGTTGCCAAGCTCAAGATTACCTACGGCTCTAGGCGCAATATTCAAAATGATTTGACCATCTTGAACAAACTCGTCAGGAACACGTACACCAGGTAACGTCGCCGCAACAACAAGGTGTGGCGTTAGTTCATTGTCCACCAACCACTCGTAAAATGCGCGCAGCATATACGGGCGGCGTGGTGTCATATTCGCAATATCCATCAGTGACGAATTAGCGAGTTAGGCGCATTTCACGCTCAGCTTCAGTAAGAGAAGCTAGGAATGAATCACGTTCGAATACTCGGTTCATGTACACTTTAAGTTCTTTCGAACCTGGGCCTACAAGCTCAATGCCAAGCTGAGGAAGACGCCATAATAACGGTGCTAAGTAGCAGTCGATTAGGCTGAACTCTTCGCTCATAAAGTATTCGTATTCTGCAAACACTGGCGCTAGAGTCAGTAGATCGTTACGTAGTTTATTACGTGCAGATTCAGACTCTTCCGCTGAACCTTTTACTACTTTCTCAGCTAGTGTGTACCAGTTTCTCTCAATACGGTAAATCATCAGACGACTGTTACCACGAGCTACTGGGTATACAGGCATCAATGGTGGATGAGGAAAACGCTCGTCCAAGTATTCCATGATGATTTTAGAGTCGTAAAGCGCTAGCTCACGATCAACTAGAGTCGGTACCGTTTTGTACGGGTTAAGTTCAATAAGCTCAGCAGGTAGATTCATTTCATCTACAAGTTCTACTTCTACACTTACGCCTTTTTCCGCCAGGACAATACGTACCTGATGGCTATACATATCAGATGCACTTGAAAACAGAGTCATCACAGAACGTTTATTGGCAGCTACAGCCATGGAGCCCTCCAGCACACTTACAACGATAAAAACAATGGAGGCTATGCCTCCATTGTTAAGATTAAAAATTGGGAATTAGCACGGTATCGTAGCACAATTAGTGCACATCACGCCAATACTCTTTCTTAAGTAGTACTACAACGATTGCGAAGATAACAAGGAAGCCCATTACCCACCAACCAAGAGCATGACGCTCAAGCTTCACCGGGTCGCCTGAATACTCTAAGAAATTAACGAGGTCGCGAACCGCGTTGTCATACTCTTCAGTGTTCATTTCACCTGAACCATCAGACTCAACACCAACCACTTTAGTAACTTCTTCGCCATCAACAACATGTGTTTCGTATACAGGCGTAGGAATACCTTGAAGCTCTTCTAGCACGTGTGGCATACCAACACTTGGGAAAACAATATTGTTTACACCAAATGGGCGGCTTGGATCTTCATAGAAAGAACGCAAGTAAGTGTAGAGCCAATCTGTACCACGAACACGAGCAACCAGAGTTAGATCTGGTGGTGGAGCACCAAACCATTTCGCTGCTGATTCTTGTGGTATTGCGTTAACCATCAGATCACCAACTTTCGCTTCAGGATCAAAAATCAGGTTATCTTTCAGTAGTTCAACTGGGATACCGATATCACGCGCAACACGCTCGTAACGTTGATATTGAGTTGAGTGACAAGCAAAACAGTAGTTCATGAACAACTTCGCACCGTTCTGTAACGAAGCTTGGTCTGATAGGTCATTGTTCGCTTTGTCTAGCGGTACATTTGCGCCCGCTGCCATCGCCAAAGAAGGCAGCATAGCAAAGAAAACTAAAATCCATTTTTTCATTTGAATGTCACCCTTTCTGGTAGTGGCTTCGTCGCTTCATTCTTGCTGTAGAAGTACAGTAGTACGAAGAACATGAAGTAAGCTAAGCTAAAGATCTGAGCTAGTAGCGTGTACGTTGGTGTCGCTGGAAGCGCACCCAAAATACCTAGCGCGATAAAGCTAATAGTGAACTGGATGATATTGAATAAATGGAATTTGCTACGGTAGCGGTAAGAACGAACCTTACAGCGGTCCAACCATGGTAGAACAAACAGAACCACAATAGACGCGCCCATTGCTACTACGCCCAATAGCTTATCCGGAACCGCACGAAGGATCGCGTAGAACGGAGTGAAGTACCATACCGGAGCGATGTGCTCTGGCGTTTTCAGTGGGTTTGCAGCTTCAAAGTTAGGCGGCTCAAGGAAGTATCCACCCATTTCCGGGTTAAAGAACAGCACGTAACAGAACAAGAATAAGAAACCAGCAACACCTACCATATCTTTCACAGTCCCGTACGGGTGGAAAGGAATTGAATCGATGATGTCGTATTTCTTGGTGTAATCCTTATGGAATGGGAACTGAGTTTTGTAGTCATCGCCCATTGAACCTTTAGGAAGCTTAGTTTCGATACCGTCTGGGTTATTCGAACCAACTTCGTGTAGTGCTAGTACGTGAAGCACGATAAGCAACAGAAGTACAATTGGTAGAGCAATAACGTGGAGTGCGAAGAAACGGTTCAGTGTCGCACCAGAAATTACGTAGTCACCACGAATCCACAATGTTAGGTCATCACCAATAACAGGGATAGCACCAAACAGAGAAATGATTACCTGAGCACCCCAGTAAGACATCTGACCCCATGGTAGTAGGTAACCCATGAATGCTTCAGCCATCAATACCAAGAAGATCAACATACCGAAGATCCACAGTAGTTCACGAGGCTTCTGGTATGAACCGTAGATAAGACCACGGAACATGTGCAGATAAACAACAACGAAGAACGCAGAAGCGCCGGTCGAGTGCATATAACGCAGTAACCAACCGTACTCTACATCACGCATGATGTATTCGATAGACGCGAATGCACCATCACCAGATGGAACGTAGTTCATTGTTAGCCAGATACCTGTCAGGATCTGGTTAACCAAAACAAGCATTGCGAGTGAACCGAACAAATACCAAAAGTTAAAGTTCTTTGGCATCGGGTACTCAGAAAGGTGCTTTTTATACGCATTCATTGCGGGTATGCGTTTTTCGACCCAATCAAGTAGAGCTTGCATTATGCCTCCCCTCCTTCATCGATACCGATAATAATCTTAGTATCACTCAGGTACATGTGTTTAGGTACGACTAGGTTAAGTGGCGCAGGAACGCCCTGGAATACACGGCCTGCCATGTCAAACTTCGAACCATGACATGGACAGAAGAAACCAGATTTCACACCCTGAACTTGTTCGCTAAAACTGTCAGGTAAATAAGTCGGTGAACAACCAAGGTGTGTACAGATACCAACAGCAACGAAATACTCTGGCTTAATTGAGCGGTAAGCGTTTTGAGCATAAGTTGGTTGTTGTTCTTCGCCCGAGGCCGGGTCACGTAGCTGGCCATCAAGACCTTTAAGGGTCTCGACCACTGATTGTGCACGACGGACAACCCATACAGGTTTACCACGCCATTCAACACGAACCATCTGACCTTCTTCGAGTTTGCCAATGTCGACTTCGACAGGGGCACCCGCAGCTTTGGCTTTTTCACTTGGGTTCCAAGATTTAATAAAAGGAACGGCGACAGCAGCTGCTCCAAGACCACCAACAACAGCTGTTGTAGCAGTTAGGAAACGTCTGCGACCGTTATTTAAAGGCGCATTGCTCATCCAAACATTCTCCCATTTGCTCCCTGTGGACTATTGATATTCCGCTTAAAGAGCATGGCTAACAAAATACGAATTTAGTTGTATTTATTTGATGGCAAATGATAAATAAAACCCTACTTTTTGACAAGATAAAGCTACCTTTTTGTAACATTTGTGAGGCGAATCGCCAGTGAGGTCACAAAAGGGGCATAAGTCAGACAAAACTTAGGAAAAACGAGAGATTAGAAGGGATTTTTTTTGAATAGAAAAACAAAAAGCTCGGCATATAGCCGAGCTTTGAACCACAATCCCAGTAAAACTGGAGCGGTATAATTTCCGAAAAGGAAATTAACGCTTAGAGAACTGTGGACGACGACGTGCTTTACGTAGACCAACTTTCTTACGTTCAACGCAACGAGCGTCACGAGTAACGTAACCAGCTGCACGTAGAGCAGGACGGAAAGACTCATCGTATTCCATTAGAGCGCGAGTGATACCGTGACGGATAGCACCAGCTTGACCAGAAATACCACCACCAGAAACAGTGATGTATAGGTCTAGTTTCTCAGTTAGTTCAACTAGCTCTAGAGGCTGTTTAACAACCATGCGAGAAGTTGGACGACCGAAGTACTCATCAAGGCTACGCTTGTTGATTACGATGTTGCCGCTGCCTGGTTTAATGAAAACACGCGCAGCTGAGCTTTTGCGACGGCCAGTGCCGTAGTATTGATTCTCTGCCATTTTCGAAATCCCCGATTAGATGTCTAGTACTTGAGGTTGTTGAGCAACATGGTTGTGCTCAGCGCCAGCGTAAACTTTCAGCTTACGGTACATAGCACGGCCTAGAGGACCACGTGGTAGCATACCTTTAACTGCTAGCTCAAGAGCCATTTCAGGCTTACGATCGATCAGCTTTTCAAAAGTGATTGATTTTAGGCCGCCTGGGAACTCAGAGTGACGGTAGTATACTTTGTTCTTAGCTTTGTTACCTGTTACAGCAACTTTCTCAGCATTGATAACGATGATGTAATCACCAGTGTCAACGTGAGGAGTGTATTCAGCTTTGTGTTTGCCACGTAGGCGAGATGCAATTTCACTTGCTAGACGACCAAGAGTTTTACCTTCAGCGTCTACAACGTACCAGTCGCGTTTTACAGTTTCTGGTTTAGCAACGAAAGTTTTCATGCTAATAATAACCCGTTTATATTTAAATTTACACTTAAGGAGCAATATGCTCCCACTGACTAAGAGCCCAGTCAACACCCCTTCGAGTGGTTGGTTCTCTCGACCCGTTATGTCGAAATACCTTCGATAATCAAGGTCTGCAGTAACGGTGGGTCGCAGGATTATAGAGAAGTCAGTTGAAAAAATCACCTCTTTTTCAGCAAAAAATGCATTTTTTTTCATTCTATTGCTGATTAGCAATTTTTTAAGCTAAATGCTCTTTTGCTAGATAGTCATGGCTTTGCATTTCAATCAATCGAGATTGACAACGTTTGAACTCAAATTCGAGCAAGCCATCACTGTACAACTCTTCTAAAGCCACTTCTGCGGAGATGATTAATTTCACATTTCGCTCGTAAAATTCATCCACTAACGCAATAAAACGGCGCGCCGCATCATCAATTGCGCGGTCCATTTTGACGACATCTGCAAGCAAGACGGTATGATAAATACGCGAGAGTTCAATATAGTCATTTTGGCTTCGTGCCGTTTGGCATAACTGAGCGAATGTTGCGTGTAACACCCCTTCCGATGTTTCAACCACTTCAATCTGACGATGGTTTATATCAATACTTTGCTCACCATGTCGCTCTTCACCAACAAGTTGCTCAAAATAACGATGTAAATTCTTGTTTGCTTGCTCATCGAGTGGATGATGGTAAATCTCAGCCTGTTCCAAGGTTCGTAGGCGATAATCAATACCACTATCGACATTAAGCACTATGCAATTTTCTTGAATCAGTTTAATCGCAGGTAAGAAGCGAGCACGTTGCAAACCATTTCGGTACAGATCTTCTGGCGGGATATTTGATGTTGCCACCAAAACCACTCCTCTTTTAAACAGCGCTTGAAACAAAGTGCCGAGGATCATGGCATCGGTAATATCTGAAACGAAGAATTCATCGAAACAGATAATTTCTGCTTCTGCTTTAAAGGTATCCGCCACCAGCTCCAATGGATCATTCACATCCCCTAGTGCATTTAACTCATCATGGACCCGATACATAAAGCGGTGAAAATGCACTCGCATCTTTTTCTCTGTCGGAAGTGCATCAAAGAAGGTATCCATTAAGTAGGTTTTACCCCGCCCTACACCACCCCAAAAATAGAGACCTTTGGGCGCGATAGGTTGCTCTGGCTTTTTACCAAACCAGCTTTTCCATCCCGTCATTTTTTCAACGGGCATATTCACATATTGGATAAATTCATGGTAAAGCGTATCTAACGCAGTCACCGCTTTAAGCTGGGCTGCATCTTGCTGAAAACCATGATCTTTAATGTCTTTTTGATAGTTATTTAAGGGCGTCATGTCTTCATTGACCTACAGAAGAAGAGTTGAAACTGCTATGTAGAGCACATGCATTTTTCTTTATTGGTTGAGTCTCTCATAGTACCATGTCATCTGAACATGTGTAACTAAGTAGTAATAAACATGTTAAATAACAACAATAAGGAGCTAATATGCCTTGGATTTACGCCCTAGTTGGTTTGCTTGTTGGGATTTTGTTAGGTGTCATCATTTCTCGTCTAACGACTCCTGGATACAAAAAGCAGAAAAGCACACAGAAAGAATTAGAAACAGCAAAGTTTGAATTAGAACAGCAGAAGCAAGACCTCGCTGACCACTTTGCTCAAACAGCAGAAATGCTCGACTCACTGGGTAAAGAGTACACAAAACTGTACCAACATATGGCTAAAACCTCTTCTGAGCTACTGCCAAATATTCCAGTGCAAGATAACCCGTTCAATAAGAAAGTGGCAGCGCAAAGCCAACCTGATGAAACAGTGACTGAGGACGTTTCACCTTCATCAGATGAGGCACCAAAAGATTATGCCTCAGGTGCAACGGGCCTACTAAAAGAAGAGAGAAAAGAAATTCTCGATTCAGAACAAGTCGTCACAGCAAAAGCGTCATAACACCAATTTAATTGGTGAACTTTGCAAAGGTTTTTGAGTCATAACTCTCATATGTTCCCATTGATTTTTTGTTTCCAAGCAAAATATTAAATCTAAGGGACTAATCACATAGGAGTAATCAGATGAAAAAACCTTTGCTTGCTTTAACCGTCCTATCACTAAGCTTCAGTTCAATCATCGCGCCAATGCCTGCCACTGCAGCATTGCCACTTTCCGTTAATGGTGAGCAGCTTCCTAGTCTTGCTCCCATGCTAGAAAAAGTCACCCCTGCGGTCGTCAGTATTTCCGTTGAAGGGACTCAAGTATCTAAACAACAGATCCCAGAGCAGTTCCGATTTTTCTTCGGACCAGACTTTCCAGCAGAGCAGTTACAAGAACGCCCTTTTAGAGGATTAGGCTCAGGCGTTATCATCAACGCTAAGAAAGGCTATATCGTTACCAACTATCACGTCATCAATGGCGCAGAGAAAATCCGCGTCAAATTACATGATGGTCGTGAATACAACGCTGAATTAGTAGGTGGTGATCAAATGTCAGATGTCGCCCTACTCAAATTAGAGAAAGCCAAGAACCTCACGCAAATCAAGATGGCGGATTCAGATGCGCTACGAGTCGGTGACTTTACGGTAGCCATTGGTAACCCATTTGGCTTAGGTCAAACAGTCACATCAGGGATTGTTTCAGCCTTGGGGCGAAGCGGCTTAAATTTGGAGAACTTCGAGAACTTCATTCAAACCGATGCTGCAATTAATAGTGGTAACTCGGGCGGCGCTCTGGTGAACCTCAATGGTGAATTGATTGGTATTAATACAGCCATCTTAGGGCCAAATGGCGGCAATGTCGGAATTGGTTTTGCTATACCGTCCAACATGATGACCAACTTAACTAATCAAATCTTAGAGTTTGGTGAAGTGAAACGCGGTATGTTAGGTGTTCAAGGTGGAGAGATCACCTCTGAGTTGGCAGAAGCTCTCGGCTATGAATCAAGTAAAGGCGCGTTTGTGAGCCAAGTTGTTCCTGATAGCGCAGCCGATAAAGGTGGTCTTGAAGCGGGCGACGTAATTGTTTCAATCAATGGTAAGTCAATCAATTCCTTCAGTGAGTTGCGTGCGAAAGTCGCGACACTAGGCGCAGGCAAAACCATTGCTTTAGGCATCATTCGAGATGGTAAGACCAAAAACGTCAATGTGACCTTAGGTGAAATGCAAAATGCCAAAGCCTCTGCCGATAAACTTCATGAAGGTTTGACGGGCGCTGAACTATCGAATACCAACTCCAGTGATTCAATTCAAGGGATTAAAGTAACCTCTGTTGAGCAAGGTTCGAATGCAGACAACTACCAACTTGAACAGGGTGATATCATCATTGGTGTTAACCGTCAGCGAGTGAAGAACCTGGCTGAGTTCCGCAAAGTCGTTGAAAAACATCCCGGGGTATTAGCCCTTAATGTTCAGCGAGGCGATCGAACCATTTATCTTGTGATTCGATAAGTCAAAACGCGACCTCTCCCTGAAAGGACAGTTGTAGCATCAGCTGTCCTTTTATTAATCCCCCATCTAGTGCTATTCTTTCGCAACTTATAACTGATTGACATGAGAAGAGAATAGTATGCTGCAATTCATAGTGCGTTCGGTAGGTTTAGGGTTAGCAACCGCTGCTCTTTTGCTGCTCGCATTACCTTCACTTAGAAGCAATATTCTTCCCCAAGTGTCATTAGAACCCTCTAAAGATGATGCTCAGCAACAAATCTCTTTCAATCATGCCGTAAGAAGTGCTGCTCCAGCCGTGGTTAATATCTACAGTCGAAAATACACTGAGGCGGACCGCTCTAAACTATTAACTCAAGGCTTAGGCTCGGGTGTTATCGTCAGTGAAAAAGGCTACATTATTACTAACTACCATGTTGTTGCTCAAGCCGATCAAATTATTGTCGCGCTGCAAGATGGCCGAGTTGCTGCAGCTCAGCTCGTAGGTAAAGATCGTCGTACTGACATTGCTATTTTGCGTGTTGAAGGCTCTAACCTGCCTGTCATTCCTTTAAACCCAGAGTACTCGCCTAAGGTTGGTGATATCGTCCTCGCCATTGGTAACCCATACAACTTAGGCCAAACCACGACTTTCGGCATAATTTCAGCGACGGGTCGCTCTTCTATCAGCGCAGATGGCCGCCAAGCCTTTATTCAAACTGATGCCGCAATCAATGAAGGTAACTCTGGAGGCGCATTAGTCAATACTCGTGGTGAACTCGTTGGTATTAACACAGCTTCATTCCAACAAGCCACTGAGCTTGAAACTTACGGTATTTCTTTTGCGATCCCATATTCACTAGCCAATAAAATCATGCAGAAAATCATTGCTGATGGCCGAGTTATACGCGGCTACATTGGTGTAGATGGGCAAGACATCAACTCAGTAACTTCTCGCCTACTAGGCAATGAGCATCTGGGTGGTATTGTCGTATTGGGCGTTGATCCTAATGGGCCAGCTGCAGCTGCAGGCTTTGAAGCACAAGACATCATCTTAAAAATTGATGGGCAAAAGATAAATGGTCGCCAAAGTGTTCTCGATATTGTGACCGAGTTAAGACCAGGCACAGTGGTGGATGTGTTGATACTACGTAAAGGTAAAGAGAAAACGCTCAGTGTTACCATAGCGGAAGACACCCGTTAATTGGTTCTCGATACCTAGCTTCCCACTGACAAATAGTAGAACAAAAAAATCCCATGCACTGCATGGGATTTTTTATTTATGACTCTTCGCTTTCTTCGCTTGAACTTGCCGATGCTGACTCAATCTCTATGCGAGTCACACGTTGTAAGCCCCTTGGCAGCAAGCCACCACGTCGGCCACGTTCACCTCGGAAGTTTTCTAAATCAGATGGTTTCAAACCTAGTTTTCGTTTACCAGCATAAAGCGTTAAGGTTGCATCTTTTGGCACAGCAAGAAGATGAGAAAGAATCTCTTCACGATCTTTCGCTTTTGCCGCCGGGATATTAATGATCTTGTTGCCTTTACCCTTCGCCAATTGCGGTAAGTCTTTTATTGGGAACAAGAGCATACGGCCTTGGTTAGTAATGACGACAATTTCATCTGAGTCTAAATCTGATATCGCTTTCGGAGTCATCACTTCTGCATTTGCAGGTAGAGTGACAAGCGCTTTACCACTGCGGTTCTTAGACAACAGGTCGCTGCCCTTACAAACAAAGCCATAACCCGCATCAGAGCCAACTAACCATAGTTGCTCCTCTTCACCCATAATAACTTGACGAATATTGCTTCCTGCAGTGATGTTGAGACGACCCGTAATCGGCTCACCTTGACTACGTGCAGAAGGTAGCGAGTGCGATTCTAATGAATAGCTTCGACCGTCACTACCAAGGAACACGGCTTGTTGATTGCTCTTACCACGAGCATGCGCCAAGTAGTTATCACCTGACTTATAGCTCAAGGTTTCAGCATCAACATCGTGCCCTTTCGCATGACGAATCCAACCTTTTTCAGATAGAACTACTGTTATTGGCTCACTTGGAACAAGGTCACGCTCAGTTAGCGCCTTCGCTTCTGCACGTTCAACTAGCGGAGAACGGCGATCATCGCCATATTTATCAGCGTCTGCTTGAATCTCTTTTTTCAGTAACGTATTCATACGGCGCTCTGAACCCAGTAGCTTCTCTAGCTTCTCACGCTCTTTTTCAAGCTCATCTTGCTCGCCACGGATTTTCATCTCTTCTAGCTTAGCTAGGTGACGAAGTTTGGTGTCTAGAATCGCATCCGCTTGAATATCGGTAATACCAAAACGAGCCATCAATACCGCTTTAGGATCATCTTCGGTACGAATGATCTCGATCACTTCATCTAGGTTTAGATAAGCAATCAACAAACCTTCGAGGATGTGCAAACGCGCCATCACTTTATCAAGACGGTACTGAAGACGACGACGAACTGTTGTGCGACGGAACTCAATCCACTCTGAAAGAATCTGTACCAAACCTTTCACTTGAGGGCGATTATCGAGGCCAATCATGTTCAAGTTTACGCGGAAGTTCTTTTCTAAATCCGTTGACGCAAACAAATGATTCATTAACTGATCGCAATCGATACGGTTTGAACGAGGCACAACAACAATACGCGTTGGGTTCTCATGATCCGATTCGTCACGCAGGTCATCCACCATAGGCAGCTTTTTCGCACGCATCTGGTTGGCGATCTGTTCTAGCAATTTCGCGCCCGACACTTGGTGTGGTAAAGCAGTGATAACAATATCAGAGCCTTCTTTATGCCAAACTGCACGCATCTTGATACTGCCACGACCAGTACGGTAGATCTTCTCAAGATCTGCCTTAGGCGAGATAATTTCGGCTTCTGTTGGGTAATCTGGGCCTTGAACAAAGTTCATTACATCCGGTAATTCTGCTTTCGGATGGTCAATCAGGTGGATAGCGGCATCGGCCACTTCACGCACGTTATGTGGCGGGATATCCGTTGCCATACCAACCGCAATACCCGTAACACCATTCAAAAGAATATGAGGCAGGCGCGCAGGTAGCATCTGCGGCTCTTTCATGGTGCCATCAAAGTTTGGTTGCCATTCAACCGTACCTTGGCCTAGCTCCCCAAGTAGCACTTCTGCAAACTTAGACAGCTTCGCCTCGGTATAACGCATTGCAGCGAACGATTTTGGATCGTCTGGCGCACCCCAGTTACCTTGACCGTCAACCAATGGATAACGGTAAGAGAATGGCTGAGCCATCAATACCATCGCTTCATAACACGCCGAGTCGCCGTGTGGATGGTATTTACCTAACACGTCACCAACCGTACGTGCAGACTTTTTGTATTTAGCCGCTGCCGAGAGACCAAGCTCTGACATTGCGTAGATGATGCGTCGCTGAACCGGTTTTAAACCATCGCCAATGTATGGCAATGCGCGGTCCATAATTACGTACATCGAATAGTTCAGATAAGCGTCTTCAGTGAACTTGCGCATTGGCAGTTGTTCTACGCCATCGTATGTAATTTCTGTAGACATCCGTTAAACCTCTGCCATATCACCGTTAGATTGCAACCAAGCTCGGCGGTCATCCGCACGCTTCTTGCCTAGTAACATATCCATCATTTCCATGGTCTGTTCATTGTCATCAATGGTTAACTGAACCAGACGACGAGTATTTGGATCCATGGTTGTTTCACGCAGCTGTAGCGGGTTCATCTCACCCAGACCTTTAAATCGCTGCACGTTGATTTTGGCTTTCTTCTTCGACAGGCGCTCTAAGATGCCCTCTTTCTCATCGTCATCTAAGGCATAGAAAACTTCTTTGCCACAATCGATACGATATAGAGGAGGCATTGCAACATAGATATGACCCGCTTCCACAAGAGCTCGGAAATGGCGAGTAAATAGCGCACACAGCAGCGTTGCTATATGAAGACCATCCGAGTCCGCATCGGCAAGGATACAGATTTTACCGTAGCGTAGACCATTAAGATCGTCGTTGTCAGGATCAATACCAAGCGCGACAGAGATGTCGTGCACTTCTTGAGACGCTAATACCTGATCAGCCGAAACTTCCCACGTATTAAGAATTTTACCGCGCAGTGGCATCACCGCTTGGAATTCACGATCACGTGCTTGTTTCGCAGAGCCGCCCGCCGAGTCACCCTCGACGAAGAAGATTTCAGTGCGATTAAGATCTTGTACAGAACAGTCCGTCAGTTTACCTGGCAGTGCTGGGCCTGACGCTACCTTCTTACGCACAACCTTCTTACTAGCGCGCATACGGCGATGTGCGTTAGCAATACAGACTTCTGCCAACTGCTCAGCAAGTTGAGGTTTTTCGTTCAGCCATAAGCTAAAGGCATCTTTTACCACGCCAGATACAAAAGCTGCAGTTTGACGAGAAGAGAGACGCTCTTTAGTTTGACCTGCAAACTGAGGATCTTGCATCTTAACGGATAAAACGTAAGAACAGCGATCGAAGATATCGTCACCGGTTAACTTCACACCACGCGGTAGCAAGTTACGGAATTCGCAGAACTCACGCATCGCATCCAATAGACCTTGGCGAAGACCATTAACGTGTGTACCACCTTGTTTGGTTGGTACCAAGTTAACGTAACTCTCGGTGATCATCTCGCCGCCTTCTGGCTGCCAAATCACAGCCCAAGTCGCCATTTCTGTTTCTGCGGTGAATTCACCGATATAAGGTTCTTCCGGCAGGACCTCGTAGCCTTTCACGCCTTCAGCCAGATAATCTTTAAGACCATCTTCGTAGAACCACTTGTGCTCTTCGTTGTTGACCTTATCGCTAAAGGTAATCTCTAAGCCTGGGCAAAGTACCGCTTTCGCTCGTAAGTTGTTTACCAAGCGTAATGCGGAGAATTTGTAGCTATCGAAGTATTTAGCATCTGGCCAGAAGTGAACTGACGTACCTGTATTGCGGTGACCACATGTGCCTGTTACTGTCAATTCTGTTACAGCATTACCGCTTTCAAACGCGATTTCATGAATTTCGCCGCCACGTCTTACCGTCACTTCAACACGTTTGGACAGGGCATTTACAACCGAAATACCTACGCCGTGTAAACCACCAGAAAACTTGTAGTTGTCGTTAGAGAACTTACCACCAGCGTGTAGCTTGGTCATAATAAGTTCAACACCCGAGATACCTTTCTCAGGGTGAATATCAACCGGCATGCCTCGACCATCATCGATCACTTCAAGTGATTGGTCAGCATGGAGAATGACTTTTATCTTCTTTGCATGGCCCGCGAGCGCTTCATCAACCGAGTTATCAATTACCTCTTGGGCGAGGTGGTTCGGGCGCTCCGTTTCGGTATACATACCAGGGCGATGTCGTACTGGGTCAAGACCTTCGAGGACAGAGAGGTCTTTCGCATTATATTGTTCAGTCATAATACGGGATATCTTTATAAAGAATAAATGAGTAGCTAAGCAGGCGGGTGAATGTGCTTTCTAATAATTCGATTAAAAAATCGCGAAAACGAACAAACTCTAATCGCTTTGCATTCTGCTCAACACAGGAGAAACATAGTCTGGAAGAGACGTTATGATGTCAAGCGAGATAAGTAAGTAACAGGTAAATTTATGACTCTACGCTCAATGAGGGTCACATAAGTTAAAGTTGTAGAAATTTGATGATTTGTTCAGGATAACGCTCAAAGTCGATAAAACTATGATCGCCATCTGGCTCAACTGTCTGCTTTGCGCCGTTAAATTTACTTACCGCTTGACGATAATCGAGCACCTCGTCGCCCTCTTGCTGCAATAACCAAAATTCACTTGGCTCACGAATCGTTGGCGTATCGAGTGCTTTTAATTCATCAATGTGCTTCTCTTCGAGTATATAACGTTCATTGGTATACGGATTTACTTGCTCACCTAAGTAATCCACCAACAATTCATATGGTTTGATTGCCGGGTTAACCACTACAGCCCTAAAGCCAAACTGCTGGTTGAGCCACATCGACATATATCCGCCAAGTGAGCTGCCGACTAAGGCAATACGATAATCAGATTGGTACTGAGCAACAATCTCGAGCAACAACTCACTCGCATGCTGCGGAAAGCATGGCAACTTGGGTACCACAACTTTGATATCCGAGCGGTGTTGCTCGCAATACTCACGCATGACATTGGCCTTGTGAGAAAGCGGCGAGCTGTTAAAACCATGAATATAAAGAAGTAGTGAGGGTTTCATAACCGACCTTAGTAGCCTGCTGAGTTAAAGTCAGGTTGGAAGCTGCCGATGGGAAGACGTTTAACGACTGTCTCAAGGTTTCCGCTGGCTTCAAGCGTCAGCTCACGCCAACCAGGAGAAAGCGTATCTAAAGCAAAATCATCGGAGTTAGGCTTAAACTGAACACAAGTAGAAGGTGTTGCCATTACGCGAACGCCTTTGTGCAGAACATTCATATCTTGGTGAACATGCCCACATAGCACGGCTTTGACATTGGTGTGCTTTTCTACCACTTGCCAAAAATCTTGTGCATCTTTCAAAGTATGCTGATCAAGCCAAGCACTACCAACTAAAATCGGGTGATGATGAAGTAAAACAAGGGTATGACGATCTGAATGCTGCGCGAGCTTCTCATTCAGTAACTCTAACTGCTGATCACTAAGACGGCCATGAGGCACACTCACGACTTGTGAATCAAGCAAGACCATTTGCCAATGTTCACCCAACAAAACGTGTTCCACTTGCTGAATTTGATCGGATGGAATGACCGTCGACATGTTGGGTTTATAGTCGTGATTTCCAGGTAACCAGTAACAAGGCTTTTCCAAAGGAGCAATGCCTTGCTCAAAACGCTGGTAAGAGGCTTCACTATGATCTTGCGAGATATCACCGGTCGCTAAAAGTGCATCATAAACGCACTCTTGCTCGATGACTGCATCTACAACCGCTTTAAAACTTTCTCCGGTGTTTACACTTAGCAAACCACCATCCGTTGCTTCAAACAGGTGAGTGTCAGTAATTTGGAGCAGTCTTATGCTGCCATCTGATGAACTTGACGTTACTTTCAAAATTACAAACCTAAATATTGATCGGCGTCCGGCTAATACCATGCCGTAGACAAAACGTTAACCAATCTCCCAAGAAACGATTCAATTGTGCTTTTTCATCCTGTTGAACCATTTTGTCGTTGGGGTAGTCATAGCGAGCATTTATGCGTTTCAAATGTTCACATTGAGATACTTCTGCTACGCGAGCATCGTGGTAGAGCCTGACAGACATTTTTGGCAATGGAAATACCGGAACGTCATCACTTTGACAAATATCGACCAAAGTTGTGTACTTTGTGACTTCGCCCACTTGAATTTGATACGTCATGTTAGCGGCTTGATAGCAACGAACCTCTCCTACACTCGCATTGATAGGAATGAGAGCGTTGAGCTTGGCATAATTTGTTTCGTATGTGCGCATCAGTTCAGCTAAATCAACATGATACGGCTTTTTCATTGCTACTTGTGCCATTCGCTTCTTAAACGTTGGTAATTGAGCTGTAACCATTGTAAAGCAATGATAGAAGCTCCATTTTCAAATTTTCCATTCAGTACCCATTCATAAGCCTCTTCTCGGCTAATGACGTGAACCTTAATGTCTTCACCTTCATAGTCTAAACCATGAACGCCCTGTGCGGTTGATGCATCGACTTTTCCGACATACACATCCAGCATTTCTGAGCAGCCACCAGAAGAAGGATAGTAAGAAGTCACTTTTTCTAAATTAGCAACTTCGATACCAGCTTCTTCAACAGCTTCACGTCTAACAACGTCTTCAGCGGTTTCATCACTATCAATGATGCCGGCAACGATTTCCATCTGCCACGGTGAAGCATGTTCTAGTGCACCCACTCGAATCTGCTCGATAATCACCACCTGATCGGTCACAGGATCATACGGCAGCATCGCAGCAGCATGACCACGTTCAAACATTTCTCTTTCTATCGGCTGACTCCAACCGCCTTCAAACAACTTATGTCGAAAGCGATACTTAATCATGCTGAAGAAACCTTTGAAAAGTGTCTCTTTTGAGATTATTTCCACATCTTGGGGAGTAAACTCACCTTGTGGTTTGTCAGATGGTTGCATTTGGCACCTCGCTGAGTGAATCTTATAGTTTACTCAGACAAAAGCTTAACTTCCAAGGATATGGCTCAACTTTTTATATAATTTTTATATTAATAGTTAAATTGAGTAATTAAATATATTGCACAGTCGGACAGTTAAGTGTAAAAAATTGCAAAGTTTTGCATGAATTCACATCAGTATGGGTTAAACTCTTGAACAGTAACCCTTTTCATATATTGGCAGGAATAGGACCTATGAAGAAACTGCTTCCACTATTTATCAGTGCAGCATTAGGCAGCATGAGTACCAACGCTTTTGCTGACACACTCGCTGAGATCTACAATCAAGCGAAAGAAAATGATCCAACACTATTGAGTGCCGCAGCGCAGCGTGATGCCGCTTTCGAAGCCGTAACTTCTAGCCGCTCTAGCCTATTGCCACAAATCACCTTAAATGCTGGCTACAACATTAACCGTAGTGATGTGGATTCTCGTGATAGCGATAAGCTCACCGCTGGTATTAACTTCTCGCAAGAGCTTTACCAACGTTCGAGCTGGTTAACTCTTGATGTATCAGAGAAAAGCGCCCGTCAAGCTGACGCTTCTTATGCAGCGGCTCAACAGGCTTTGATCTTACGAGTATCACAAGCTTACTTTGATGTGCTTCGCGCTCAAGACAACCTAGTATTTGTTCAAGCTGAAAAAGCGGCCGTTGGTCGTCAACTAGAACAGACAAAACAGCGTTTTGAAGTCGGTCTATCTGCAATCACTGATGTGCACGATGCACAAGCACAATATGATGCAGTATTGGCAGATGAAGTTCTTGCAGAGAACAGCCTAATCAACAGCTACGAAGGTCTACGTGAGATTACAGGTCAAGAGCACGCTTCTCTAGACGTGTTAGATACTAAACGTTTCTCAGCGACTCGTACTCAAACGCCAATTAACCAATTAATTGAAGAAGCGCAGCAGCAAAACTTAAGCCTACTATCGGCTCGTATTGCTCAAGACGTAGCAAAAGACCAAATCTCACTGGCAAGCTCTGGTCACCTACCATCGCTAACTCTTGATGGGGGTTATAACTATGGTGACGAGCGCAACAGCAACAACTTCTCTGAAGGCGATGCTTCTGACTTTAGTGTTGGTGTTAACCTAGCGGTGCCACTATATACAGGTGGCAACATCAGCTCGCAAACTAAGCAGGCTGAATACAGCTATGTTGCTGCAAGCCAAGATCTTGAAGCTCAATACCGTAGCGTTGTGAAAGATGTTCGTGCATTTAATAACAATATCAGTGCTTCAATCGGCGCGCTACGTGCTTACGAGCAAACCGTAGTGTCGGCGGAATCTGCGCTTGAAGCGACAGAAGCAGGTTTTGACGTAGGTACTCGTACCATCGTTGATGTTCTTGATTCAACACGTCGTCTATACGATGCCAACAAGAACCTATCTAACGCGCGTTACGACTATATTCTAAGTGTTCTACAACTGCGTCAAGCAGTAGGTACACTAAGCGAACAAGACATTATGGACATCAACGCTGGCCTTAAAACAGCCAAGAAATAAGTAAGATTGTTCCTAAAAAATAGCTAACGTCACCGTTAGCTATTTTTTTGTCTCGAGTTCGTACTTAGGCTTGGTTTGTTTTAGTAAACCGTATCGATTTTAACATTTTTTTCGACCAACCAATCTTGCTGATTATTAATGGTTAGTTGCAAAGCCACATCAACAGGTTGCTCAGGGTCAATAGCAAACTGCCAAACAAACGCCACTTCCCATTGATTTTGATTGTGCGTACGCAGCTCCAAAAGATCACCGTCAATGACCCAGCTTTCATCACCCTGCTTAATTGAAAGACTTTCTACATCAAGCTCTGCAGGTAGTGCTTTGTTCGACTCAAGGTACAATGCACCATGTAAGTTGCTCTCTTGCACTTCACCAATTGTTGGCATCTTATTGATCCAAAGATTGCTCTTAAGCTCCACGCTTGCCTGCTCCACCGTAATTTGGTCCGGTTGTTCCCACACAACAGGTTGAGTTGCACACCCAACCAGTAATGCTGCACCTAGCGATAGCAATGCCACTTTTTTCATCATCTTATCCTTGCTGTTTCGTTTGCTGCTCTAACCACTCTTTTAGTATCTGTATATCATACTGATACTCATTTTTCATTTCTTCCACCCAATCATCAATGTTCTCCCACCAAGCTGGAAGATCCGGTGATTGTGCTTTTTGCGCGACACTTTGTATGTGCTTCAAACCTATAGAACCTGCTGCACCTTTGATTTTATGCGCTTCAGAAACGATGCCTTCTTGATGTTTAGCTGTCATATTGGAATCTAATAACTGCAGGTAACCTGGCATCATCTCTTCAAACATTGTGATGCTATCCAACACTGGTGCTGTGCCAACAATACCCACATACGATTCCAACATATCTAAATCGAGCAGCCGAGCATAAATCTCACCACCCTCTTGAACGTCTGATGAAGGTTCGCTGATAGGCGCAGTTGATGGTTGCAACGGCTCGTCCGAGGTAAATTTGGCAATAACATTATGAACATCCGTAACTGAGAGCGGCTTGCTGATCGCATCATCCATGCCCTTTTCAAGGTATTCAGCTTTGTTATTCAAAACATTTGCAGTCAAAGCCACCAGCGGCGGTAAGTCTTTGTAAGTCCGGCGATAAAAGTCAGCGACATCAAAACCTGTCATGTCGGGCAATTGAATATCTAAGAAAGCTAGGTCATAAATCTCTGGATCAAACATTTCAATCGCATCTTGACCTGTCATCGCAACAGACACTTCATGCCCCATACTTTCAAGTAGCGAACGTGCAACCGTAATATTTAACTCTATGTCCTCGACCATAAAGATGTTCAGTTCTTTCTGCGGTGTCGGCTCAACTTCGAGCTGTGGTTGCTCTTCGCTTAGTGGAACTCGAATCGTCACAGTAAAGGTACTGCCAAAGCCCTCTTCACTGCTCACGGTAATATCGCCATCCATCATATTGATCAGTTGCTTAGATACCGCCAAACCGATACCGGTACCAACGGCATGCAGATTGTCTTTGCCTGACTTAACTTGATAGTACATGGCAAAAATCTTATCGAGCTCCCCTTCAGGAATACCGATACCGCTATCTTCCACTTCCATAGTGATATTGGCGTAACTCTCTTCAACTTCGGCGCTGACGGTCATCACTACCCCGCCTTCTTTGGTGAACTTCATCGCATTACTCACCAAGTTCCAAAGCACCTGACGTAGACGAGTTGCATCAACGTCAATAAATGATGGTAGTGAACTCAAACGCTCTAGGTCAAAACGAAGCCCTTTTTGTGATGCCATCAATGCAGAGATACTCTCCATCTCGGCGACAAAGTTTTCAAAATTAAGCGCGGACGGATAGAGCTCAAGCTTGCGACGATCAAATTTATCCATATCAATAATATCGTTGAAGATATTACCTAAGGTGATCGCACTGACGTTGATTGTCTGCATGTGGCTGCGCTGTTCGTCGGTCATCTGCGTATCGAGTAGCATACGACTCAAGCCAACAATACCGTTCAGCGGCGTTCTCAACTCATGGCTAATCGTTGAGATAAAAGTGGTTTTATCCCGACTGGCTTTTTCAAGTGACTCTTCATGACGTTTTCGCTCAGTAATATCACGACCAAAGCCAACCAAACCTAGATGTCGGCCATCTTTACTATAGAAAGGCACTTTGCGCAGTTCAAAGTAGTTCTTATGCCCATCTGGATACTCTAACCATTGTTCATAAGTCAGCGCTTGGTTGTCAGCAAAGACGCGTTCGTCGGTATCAACAATTTGCTGTGCGACTTCTTTACTGTAAACATCCCAAGGAGTTAGGCCCACTAACTGGCTCTCTTTTTTACCGGTCAACTCTTCCATCGCACGGTTACAACCAGAGAAAACACCGTCGGCATTTCGGTAGTAAATCAAATCAGGAGAAGCATCGATAAATGAACGAAGCAGCGCGGTACGTTCAGCCAGTTCAAGCTGAGTTCGCTCACGTTGATAAACCTCATTCTCTAAGTCTTTCATCGCTTCTTCACGGGCCTCTTCAGCTTTAATCCGCTCTTCGATTTCTTGATTTAACTTAGAAATATTTTGCTGGAGCTTATTGTTCAACTCTTGGTCACGAGAACGCATGTCTTTCAGTTTAGAGACCAATTTAGATAAGCGTTGGCGTGACTCTTCCAGTTGATCAACAACGACGGATAAAAAGTAAACGGCCCAAGGGGTGATCAATAAGCCAAAGAAGACGGAGCGAACAATGTCAATATCATCGACATGGCCACTTAGTACCAGAGTGATACCAACTTGAACGACAACTGCTAACGCAACAAGGGCTAAAGCAAGAAGGATGGAAAATCGTAAAATGCCCAGCTTAACAAGCAGATCGACATAGTACTGAGCGAGGTTTTTTATCGGCTTCATTGACAGCTCCGAAAGGAAATAAGAGGTAACATCAACCTAAACAATAGCTTGGATGAACACCTTCAATATTACCTGTTTTCCCTAATGACAGCGAAAAGAATCCTAAACGTTATCGAGTTAATTTTCTGATGTGTGATGTACACAAGTTTGATTGCGCCCAGTCGCTTTTGCTTGATACAAAGCGCTGTCAGCTAACGCCACAATGGTATCACTTTGATCTAGCGGTCTTGGCGTTAAAGAAGCCAAACCAATACTGGCAGTGACGACATCAGAGACTCCCGATTTCTCATGAGTTAAGGCAAGCTTGGCTACACCTTGATGAATACGCTCAGCAACTTTCTTCGCTCCCTCAACTGTCGTGTTGGGAAGAATAAAACCAAACTCTTCACCACCATAACGCGCGACACAATCACTTGAGCGTGGCAGTACACTTCTAAATACCTTAGCAACTTGTACCAAAGCATCGTCGCCACGCTGATGGCCATAAAAGTCGTTAAAGCCTTTAAAATAATCGATATCACATAACATAACAGTCAATGGCTTTTGCTCTCGACAATGCAGGTGCCATAACGTCTCTAACTGCTCGTCGAAGCGACGGCGATTGGAGATCTGAGTTAAGCTGTCAATGAAGCTAAGACGCTCGAGTTCTTGGTTGGCTTCTTCTAACTTCTGCTCAGCTAAATAACGTTCGGATACATCACGAGCCATGATCAGCACACCATTGGTTCCAGATGCAGGATCCCTGAATGGCGACTTCACTACGTCATACCATGTAAAATCACCATTACTACTGATCACACGATCAATGTAACGTAATGATTTACCTTCATATAAGACCTTTTTATCGGTTTCAGATAGACGTGAATATGAATCCATAGGGATCACATCTTGCAGCCTTTTACCGATCAATTCATCTACTTCAGAGATTCCCAAAGCTTTCACAAATGGCTTGTTACACGCTTGGTAGACCATATTTTCATTGAAGATTCCGATGGAGTCAGGGCTTGAAACCAAAATGTTCTGCAAGATAGTATCCCTTTGTGCTAAGGCAACTTCGGTATCTTTACGTCTGTCCATTTCATCACGTAAGTTGCGCTGCATGTTATGCCAGTCGGTCACGTCATGACTGATCCCAAGCGATCCAATCTTACTTCCCTCTGCTGAAAGCAAAACAGTTTGGTGGGTTTCCAACAGGCAGCTGCGACCATCAGGGGTAATAGTCCAGCGCCGTTTGCTCGCTCGCCCCTGAATTGTCCCTTCAATATCCGCAGCGCCTTCTTCAAATCTATCTTGCCAAAAGCGTTGAAAAGCACGGTTGGCTGACACGATCTCTCCGTGATTGTCTTTAATGAAGACTAACTCTGACAGGTTATCAAATGCGCTTTTATAGATTCTAAGAGACTGCATCTCTTGCTGAAATTCTGCCGGAGTACTCTGGTGGGGATTAAGGTAGACCAACCAAACGATTCGACCACGATAAAGGCTTTTACGTCCGGTAACATCCAATTGAATAGAGCGATTTTGCGAAACGCGCCATTCAAATGTAAAAGATTGAGGGGATTCCGATTCCAGTTGATTGATTAAGGTTTCGCGTAGCGAATGACTAAATGCTTGAGGAAGAAGATAGGCCTTACCGACTTTGCGCACTCCGAGCCACTGCTTTGCCATTGAGTTAGCCAGCAGTAGCTCGTTGCTCTTTATATCAATCATCAATGACGCAATCGGAGTATCTTGTAGCAACTGTTCTAGGTGGCGCTGAAAACGTGAATAAATGCGGAAAGCAGCCAACACAAACAATAGGATGACTACCAGATCAAAACCATGTCCATGTGAGGTATCCCACAACCAAACGAGTAGCTGCTCCATCTATTCACTCAATCTCAAATATTATTATCAGTTATAAGAATACTAAGATATCAGCTTATAGACAGTTATTCTGCCTTTATTAATGGTTTTGAATATATAAACGGTTGATTTAATAGTGAGCCTTGAGCGCCTTCACGATTTAATGCTCGACCGATTTCCGTCATGGCTAACCAACGGTTTTCACACCACAAAGGCGACAATAAGGTAGGACGTCGTGCCGCAGAAGACACGCGGTGATAAACCACTTCAGGAGGCGTTATTCGAATCAAATGACTCGCAGTCTCGACATACTCTTCTAGCTCAGGCGCTTCAAGTTTACCGGCCTTCCACGCTTTCGCCATTATGCTACCTTCAACGATATGCAAACCATGCAATTTGATGCCATCAGTACCAACATCAATCACTTTTTGCATCGTGAGAATATTGTCGTCGCGCGTCTCTTTTGGCAAACCAACAATCAAGTGGGTGCAAACTTTGATACCCAGAGCTCGCGCTCGTTGAGTGATCTCCGCATAACATTCAAAATCATGACCACGGTTAATTCGCTTAAGAGTTTGATTATTGGCTGTTTGTAAACCTAACTCTAGCCAGATCTCATAACCTTGCTTTACGTAGTCGGCCAACAAATCCAAAACCGCGTCAGGCACACAATCAGGTCTTGTTCCCACACATAAACCGACAATATCCGCCGCTTTCAACGCTTCTTCGTACATATTTTTCAATACTTGCACTTCTGCGTAAGTACTGGTGTATGCCTGAAAGTAAGCTAAATAACGTTTTGCGCGATTGATTTCACCAGCGCGATCAATCAATTGATCATGGATACTTTTGACCTGCGCTTCTTCATCAGCAAATGACGCAACATTACAAAAGGTACAGCCACCGCGACCAATCGTGCCATCTCTGTTTGGGCAACTAAATCCACCATGCAAAGTCAACTTATGCACTTTTTCGCCATAGCGTCGTTGTAAATCTTGCCCGATGGTATTGACCAATTCGTGTAGCTGCATGCTGCCCTCAAATGCAAATGGATATCATTAAGATTAATGTAATTAAATTACAGAAATGAAAAAAATCGAGGGAGAAATGTATCCGTTTTAAACGTGCGATTGATTAAGCAAAGTCAATAAACATGCAAAAAGAACGTGCCTCAAGCAAAATGTTAAGCAAAAGTTAAACATAAACTCCATTTAAACGACGAAAAAATTGCGCAACAAGCTCGAGTTTTGATTGCATTTCGACCTAAGTAAATTGTAGGATACTTACAGTTTTTGCGTATTTTTGTATTTTTTATTACAGCTAAAATCGTTTAAACGTCGGTGTTTTCCTACCCCCACCTATATAATTCACTAGATAGTGAAATAAAAAAAACGGATTTCACCAAGGATTGTTTTTCTCGCAATATTTTTCCTGCGAGATACGGAATGGAATCAAAGCCACCAACCTAGGTCGGCTTCGAATCATAAAAATAAAGGACAGGACGTAGAAACTAGTTTCGACTAGCCCAATTGCGCCTATTTGAACTGGAAGGATGTATCCATGGTAGATAGAGAGCAAAGATCACAAGGTCTATATACTCCAGAACTGGAGCACGACGCTTGTGGTATCGGTTTTGTTGCTCACCTAAAAAACCGCAAATCGCACGACGTAGTAACTCAAGCACTTGATATGCTTGCCCGCATGGAACACCGTGGTGGTCAAGGCTGTGACCCATGTTCTGGTGACGGTGCTGGTATCTTGCTGCAAAAACCTCATGAATTTCTTTTGGAAGAATCGGTAAAGCTTGGCCTTAAGCTACCTTCTTTTGAAAAATACGGCGTGGGTGTTGTGTTGTTCCCTAAAGATGAACACAAACGCGCACAGTGTCGTGATATTTTAGAACGCAATGCGAAACGCCTTGATCTAGAAGTGATTGGCTACCGCGTACTGCCAACCGATAACTCAATGATCGGTGCTGACCCACTTAGTACTGAGCCTCAATTTGAGCATGTGTTTGTTACTGGCGGCCCTGGTACCACACCAGAAGAGCTAGAGCGCAAACTGTACGTTCTGCGTAACTACACAGTTCGCGTATGTCTAGAAAGCGTGTCGAACATTGGTGATGACTTTTACATCAACTCAATGTCGTACAAAACCTTGGTGTATAAAGGCCAGCTAACAACTGAGCAAGTACCTCAATACTTCCTAGATCTACAAAACCCAACGATGGTTACCGCGCTTGCGCTGGTTCACTCTCGTTTCTCTACCAATACATTCCCACGCTGGCGTCTAGCTCAACCATTCCGTTACATCGCGCACAACGGCGAGATCAACACGGTTCGTGGTAACTTGAACTGGATGAAAGCACGTGAAGCGATCATTGAATCTGACTTGTTTACTCAAGCAGAGATCGACATGCTTCTTCCAATTTGTCAGGAAGGCAGCTCGGATTCATCTAACTTCGATATGGCACTTGAGCTCCTAGTTCTTTCTGGTCGTAGCCTGCCACATGCTCTGATGATGATGATCCCTGAAGCATGGCAAGAAAACAAAAACATGGACCCAACTCGTCGCGCGTTCTATCAGTACCACGCGAATGTGATGGAACCTTGGGATGGCCCTGCGTCAGTATGTTTTACTGATGGTGTTCAAGTAGGTGCAACACTTGACCGTAATGGTCTACGCCCTTCTCGCTACACAGTGACTAAAGATGACTTCCTAGTGATGGCTTCTGAGTCTGGCGTGGTTGAAATTGAACCTGAGAACGTTGAGTTCCGCGGTCGTCTTCAACCAGGTCGTATTTTCGTTGCTGACCTAGAGCAAGGCCGCATCATTTCAGATGAAGAAGTGAAAGATGGTATTGCTAATGCACAGCCATACGAACAGTGGGTTAAAGATAACCTTCTGAGCCTGAATAAACTGCCAGATGCGAGCAATGAATTCAGCCAACCATCACCTGAGAAACTTCTGCACAAGCAGCAATCTTTTGGTGTGAGCTCAGAAGAAGTGAACGAAATCATTCTACCTCTAGCGAAAACTGGCTATGAGCCACTTTCAGCTATGGGTGCCGACTGGCCGCTAGCGATTCTATCGCACCAATCTCAGCACCTTTCAAACTACTTCAAGCAGTTATTTGCTCAGGTAACCAACCCGCCGATCGACCCGATCCGTGAGCGTATGGTGATGTCTCTGAATACTTACCTAGGTAAGGACCAGAACCTACTGGCTGAAACACCAGAGCACTGTCAAAAAGTGGAACTTGAATCGCCAGTTCTTTCTAACTCTGAACTAGAAAAACTGCGCGCAATTGATAACGAACACCTTCAAGCGAAAACGCTAGATATCGTATTCCAAGCGAATGAAGACGAAGGCAAGCTTGAACGTGCCCTTAAGCGCATCTGCCAATACGCAGAAGACGCTGTTGTTGATGGTTACTCAATCATTCTTCTTACGGACCGAGCTGTTAACTCTAACCACGCTGCGATTCCTGCAATGCTTGCGGTTGGCGCGGTTCACCACCACTTGATCCGCAAGGGTCTACGTGCGAAGTGTGACATTGTAGTTGAAACCGGTGATGCTCGTGAGACGCACCACTTTGCAACTCTAGTCGGTTACGGCGCTAACGCAGTTAACCCATACTTAGTGATTGAGACAATTGTTGAGCTGCAACGCACTAAGAAACTAGATCCAAACGTATCGACCAAAGAGTACTTCGATAACTACCGTAAAGGTGTTAACGGCGGCCTATTGAAGATCTTCTCTAAGATGGGTATTTCAACGCTACAGTCTTACCACGGCGCGCAGATCTTCGAAGCTCTGGGTATCAGTAAATCTGTGGTTGATAAGTACTTCACAGGTACCGTTTCCCGTATTGAAGGTCTTACCATTGACGACATTGCTAAAGAAGTACTTGTTCGTCACCGCGTAGGTTACCCGACACGTGAAATTCCAGTTCAAGTTCTTGACGTTGGTGGTGTTTACCAATGGAAACAGCGTGGTGAAAAACACCTATTCAACCCTGAAACCATTTCTCTACTTCAAGAGTCGACGCGCAATAAAGATTACGCTCAATTCAAGAAGTACGCGAAAGCAGTGGATGATCAAGGCGATAACGCGGCAACACTACGTAGCCAGTTAGACTTTGTTAAGAATCCAGCAGGTTCAATCCCACTTGAAGAAGTCGAGCCAATCGAAAGCATTCTTAAGCGTTTCGCAACAGGTGCAATGTCGTTTGGTTCGATCTCTTACGAGGCGCACTCAACGCTAGCAGTTGCTATGAACCGCATTGGCGCGAAATCGAACTCGGGTGAAGGTGGTGAAGATCCAGCTCGTTTCGAACGCAAAGAAAACGGAGACTGGGAACGCTCTGCAATCAAACAGGTGGCTTCAGGTCGCTTTGGTGTGACGTCTTACTACCTAACTAACTCTGATGAAATTCAGATCAAAATGGCTCAAGGCGCGAAACCAGGTGAAGGTGGTCAACTACCAGGAGATAAAGTGGATGACTGGATCGGTGCAACGCGTCACTCGACTCCGGGCGTTGGTCTCATCTCTCCACCACCACACCACGATATCTACTCAATCGAAGATTTGGCTCAGCTAATCTACGATTTGAAGAACGCAAACCGTGCTGGCCGCGTTAACGTGAAGCTAGTATCAGAAGCTGGTGTTGGTACCATCGCTTCAGGTGTTGCAAAAGCGAAAGCTGACGTTGTACTGATTGCTGGTTTTGATGGCGGTACAGGTGCATCACCAATGTCTTCAATCCGTCACACGGGTCTGCCTTGGGAGCTTGGTCTAGCTGAAACGCACCAAACTCTACTAAAGAATGGCCTACGTAACCGTATCGTGGTTCAGTCTGATGGTCAGATGAAAACTCCGCGTGACTTAGCAGTAGCAACACTGCTTGGCGCTGAAGAATGGGGCGTAGCAACTGCAGCACTTGTTGTTGAAGGTTGTATCATGATGCGTAAATGTCATAAGAATACCTGTCCAGTTGGTATCGCAACGCAGAACAAAACGCTCCGTGAGCGCTTTGATGGCCGCGTAGAAGACGTTGTGACATTCTTCCAATACATGGCTGAAGGTCTACGTGAAGTGATGGCTGAGCTAGGTTTCCGTACTATCGATGAGATGGTAGGTCAATCTCACAAACTAAAAGTTCGTGAAGATATCGGCCACTGGAAATACAAGAACCTAGACCTAACTCCTGTTCTTCACATTGAACAAGCTCGTGAAGAAGATGGTGTTTACAACCAAACAGAGCAAAACCACAACCTAGAAGAGGTTCTGGATCGTAAGTTGATTCAAGCGGCCATTCCAGCGCTTGAGAAAGGTGAAGCAGTAAACGCTGAATTCCCTATTATCAACACAGACCGCTCTGCAGGTACCATGCTGTCGAACGAAATCTCTAAGGTTTACAAAGACCAAGGTCTGCCGCAACCAATGAACGTTAAGTTCAACGGTAGTGCAGGTCAGTCATTCGGTGCTTTCCTTGCTAAGGGCGTGAAGTTCGAAGTGGAAGGTGATGCGAACGACTACTGGGGTAAAGGTTTATCTGGCGGTACGCTAGTGCTCTACCCTGATGCTAAATCCTCTATCGTTGCTGAAGACAACATTGTTGTAGGTAACGTTTGTTTCTACGGTGCAACCTCTGGTGAATCTTTCATCCGTGGTATGGCTGGTGAACGTTTCTGTGTTCGTAACTCTGGGGCAAAAGTCGTTGTTGAAGGTGTTGGTGACCACGGTTGTGAGTACATGACGGGCGGCGCTGCGATCATCCTTGGCTCTACAGGTCGTAACTTTGCTGCAGGTATGAGTGGTGGTGTTGCTTACGTTTGGGATAAAGCTGGTGATTTCGAAACTAAGCTTAACCCAGAGCTGGTCGACCTAGACCCAATCGAGCAAGAAGATAAAGATCTTCTACTAGATATGCTAACCAAGCATGTTCAATTCACAGGAAGTGAAGTTGCTCAATCTTTCTTAGACAACTTTGAAGCAAGCCTAACCTCATTGGTTAAGGTTATGCCGCGTGATTACAAAGCGGTTCTTCAAAAACGTAAAGCAGAAGCTGAGCAAGCACAAACGGAAGAAGTGGAGGCAGTATAATGGGTAAGCCTACTGGATTTTTAGAACATGGTCGTGAGCTTCCTAAGAAGCTCGACCCTTCGGTTCGTATCGAAGACAACAAAGAGTTCGTCCTTAACGAAGAGTTTGGTGACAAGATTAATACTCAGGCTTCTCGTTGTATGGACTGTGGTGTTCCTTTCTGTCACAGCGGTTGTCCGATTGGTAACATCATCCCTGAGTTTAACGATGCCGTATATCGTGATAGCTGGGAAGAGGCTTGGAACATTCTAAGCTCTACCAACAACTTCCCAGAGTTTACTGGTCGCGTCTGCCCTTCTCCTTGTGAAAGCGCATGTGTTCTTGGGATCAACCAAGATCCAATCACTATCTGTAACATTGAGAAAACTATCGTCGAAACTGCGTACCGAGAAGGGTACGCAAAACCAAAAACACCACGTTCTCGTACAGGTAAAACTGTAGCTATCATCGGCTCGGGACCGGCTGGCTTAGCCGCAGCTGAGCAGCTAAACAGTGCTGGACACTCAGTTACTGTCTTTGAGCGCGATGAGAAAGTCGGTGGTCTACTACGTTTCGGTATCCCGGATTTCAAACTGGGCATGGACGTAATTGATCGTAAGGTCAACCTAATGGCAGAAGCCGGTGTTGAGTTTAAAGTGAATCAACACATTGGTGTAGACGTAAATGCGCAGCAACTTCGCCAAGAATTTGATGTTGTGCTGCTGACAGGTGGCTCAACAGTTCCTCGCGACTTACCAGTTCCTGGTCGCGAACTGAAAGGTGTTCACTTCGCAATGGAATTCCTTGGTCAAAACAACCGCCGCGCGAATGATATGGATCTTAAGGGTGAAGAGATTCACGCGAAAGACAAGCATGTTGTCGTAATCGGTGGTGGTGATACAGGCTCTGACTGTGTAGGTACTTCTAACCGTCATAAAGCAGCAAGTGTTACTCAGGTTGAGATCATGCCGATCCCACCAGAGAAACGTCCTGCGAACATGCCTTGGCCTCAGTATCCAATGATCATGAAGACAACCACTTCTCATGAAGAAGGTTGTGAGCGTCATTGGAATATTTTGACCAAAGAGTTTATCGGTAACGATAAAGGCGAAGTCACTGGTCTACGTATCGCTGATATCGTTTGGCAAGATGCTAAGCCTGGTGAACGCCCAGGGTTTGAAGAAGTAGCAAACTCGGAGCGTGTTATTCCATGTGACATGGCATTCCTAGCGATGGGCTTCCTACACCCAGAACCAACAGGTGTACTTGCTCAACTGGACATCAAACTGGATGATCGCGGTAACGTCGTGACTGAAGGTTTTGCAACTAACCAAAAAGGCGTTTTCGCTGCAGGTGATATGCGTACAGGTCAATCTTTGGTGGTACGCTGTATCAACGAAGGCCGCGAGTGTGCGATCTCTATTGACCAATACCTAATGGGTGGCTCTAACCTAGAAGCCAAAGCTGACTCTCTAATGTTATCAGCTTAGCCCTTTAACTCTAGGATCTAGCTTGATTGCATAGATCCTAGAGGATTGTAGATAAACAATCATTCCTTCCAAACTTTCCTAGTTGACCAGCACTTTGTGCTGGTCTTTTTTATTTCCCTAGCACCCTTTTGTTGCAAAATTGTAACAATTAAAAATATAAGCATCTGAATAATAAAGAGTATTGCAGCGTATTCAGTGGTAAATCGCATCTTGGCGTGATTTTCTACCAAGAACTTGACCTTTTTTATAATAAGCTATACGTTGTGAAGTCGATGAAAATGAATTTATCTAAATTTGTTAACTGTTCTAAGTAACTTTAGTGAATGTTTATACGAATTATAACAATTAGAACGCATAGTTAGTCATACATACCAACCCTTTTGATGTTGGTAGTTCTGTCTAAAATGACAGAGAAGCAAAGGGAGAATTGCAATGGCTCTTTATGATCCAAGTCTTGAAAAAGATAACTGTGGATTTGGCTTGATTGCACACATGGAAGGTGAAACAAGCCACAAATTAGTCCGTACTGCCATTTCGGCACTGGATAGAATGACTCACCGTGGCGGTATCGCTGCCGACGGAAAAACCGGTGATGGTTGTGGCCTTTTACTGCAAAAACCGGACTCATATCTGCGTTTAATCGCCGAAGAAAATGGCTTTAAACTTGGCAAACAATATGCTGTAGGCATGGTGTTTTTCAGCCAAAATCCAGTTAATGCTCAAATAGCAAAAGAGATCATTAACAAAGAACTGGCTCAAGAAACATTAACCGTTGCAGGCTGGCGAGATGTACCGGTCAACCCTGCAGTACTTGGTCCGATTGCAGCAGATTCATTACCGAATATTCAACAAGTCTTCATTTCTGCACCGGCTGGATGGCGAGAGCGTGATATCGAACGCCGCCTCTATATCGCTCGCCGACGCATTGAAAAACAGATCACCGAAGACAAAGAGTTCTACATTTGTAGCCTCTCGACACAGGTTATGGTCTACAAAGGCCTTTGTATGCCTGCCGACTTACCAAGGTTTTATTTGGACTTAGCGGACCTGCGCATGGAGTCTGCTATCTGCTTGTTCCACCAGCGTTTTTCTACAAACACTCAACCAAGATGGCCACTGGCGCAACCGTTCCGTTACTTAGCGCATAATGGTGAAATCAATACCATTGAGGGCAACCGTCAATGGGCAAGAGCGCGCGCTTATAAGTTCTCATCACCTTTATTACCCGACCTACACAGTGCAGCGCCATTCGTTAATGAAACTGGCTCAGACTCTTCAAGTTTAGACAATATGTTGGATCTGTTCTTAGCGGGTGGCATGGATATCTTCCGTGCGATGCGCATGCTTGTTCCACCTGCATGGCAAAACCACCCAGACATGGATGCTGATCTACGCGCATTTTATGACTTCAACTCCAAACACATGGAACCGTGGGATGGTCCTGCGGGGATCGTCTTGTCCGATGGGCGATATGCCGCTTGTAACTTAGATCGAAATGGTCTTCGCCCTGCACGTTATGTTATTACCAAAGACAAGCTAATCACCCTTGCTTCTGAAGTCGGTATTTGGGATTACGCGCCAGATGAAGTCGCAGAAAAAGGTCGTGTTGGGCCTGGTGAACTGCTCGTTGTCGATACACGCCGCGGTAAATTATGGCAATCAAGCGAAATTGATAATGATCTTAAAGGACGCCACCCATATCGTGAATGGATGGAAAACAACGTCCACAAACTGACGCCATTCTCGGACTTACCTGATGATCAAGTCGGTGAACGTAATTTCGATGACAGCCTACTCAAGACTTATCAAAAGCAGTTTGCAATGAGCAATGAAGAAGTCGACCAAGTGCTAAGAGTTCTGGGCGATATGGGCCAAGAAGCTGTCGGCTCTATGGGTGATGATACTCCAATGGCGGTCCTCTCATCGAAAGAACGCCTAGTCACAGACTACTTCCGCCAGAAGTTTGCTCAGGTCACCAACCCTCCGATAGATCCACTGCGTGAAAAGCATGTAATGTCACTCGCGACCAGTGTTGGTCAAGAGATGAACGTCTTTTGTGAAACCGATGGTCACGCTCATCGAGTCACCTTCGACTCGCCTGTACTGCTCTACTCTGACATGCAGCAGTTGCTAGAGCTTAACGATGATCACTACCGCAACACCATTTTAGACATCAACTACGATCCTTCTGAGAAAGATCTGAAACAAGCACTGAGCGATCTTTGTGATCAAGCTGAGCAAGTCGTGCGCGAAGGTACGGTACTTGTCATTCTGTCTGATCGCCCATTGGTCAAAGGCAAACTGCCTATTCCAGCAGCCATGGCCGTTGGTGCCGTTCAATCTCGATTGATTAAAGCTAACCTTCGCTGTGATGCCAACATCATTGCTGAAACGGCAACTGTCCGTGACCCACACCAGTTTGCCGTTTTACTCGGCTTTGGTGCGACGGCGGTTTACCCATACTTGGCTTACGAAGCGCTAGGTAAGATGATCGACGATGGTGGCTTAGAGAAAACCTACCGCGAAGTGATGCAAAACTACCAATACGGCATCAATAAGGGTCTGTACAAGATCATGTCGAAAATGGGTATCTCGACCGTTGCATCATACCGTTGTTCACAACTGTTCGAAGCTGTCGGCCTAAACCAAGAGGTCGTTGAGCTCTGCTTCAAGGGGGTAACAACTCGCATCCAAGGTGCGAACTTCGAAGACTTCCAACAAGATCTATTTAATTTGTCTCGCAAAGCATGGGCAAAACGTAAATCGATTGAGCATGGCGGCCTGCTTAAATATGTCCACGGTGGTGAATATCACGCTTATAACCCAGATGTGGTCGGCACCTTGCAACAAGCGGTCAAATCTGGTGATACGTCTGACTATAAGAGCTTCGCTAAACAAGTGAATGAACGCCCAGTGGCAATGCTGCGCGATCTGTTAAAGCTCAAAAAGTCAGAGAAACCACTGCCGCTTGAAGCTATCGAACCGAATACCGAACTCTACAAACGATTTGATTCTGCGGCGATGTCGATTGGTGCTCTGAGTCCAGAAGCACACGAAGCACTAGCAACCGCGATGAACCGTTTAGGAGGCCACTCTAACTCTGGTGAAGGTGGCGAAGATCCACGTAGATTTGGAACCGAGCGTAACTCACGCATCAAACAAATTGCATCAGGTCGTTTTGGTGTCACGCCACACTACCTCACCAACGCAGATGTTCTCCAGATCAAAGTCGCGCAAGGCGCTAAGCCGGGGGAAGGCGGACAGCTTCCAGGGCACAAAGTAACGGCAGAAATCGCTAAACTTCGTTACTCAGTGCAAGGAGTGACGTTAATTTCCCCTCCACCACATCACGATATTTATTCAATTGAAGATCTAGCTCAGCTCATTTTCGATTTAAAACAGGTCAACCCGAAGGCGTTAGTATCGGTGAAACTTGTTTCCGAGCCAGGAGTTGGCACGATTGCAACGGGTGTTGCTAAAGCATATGCCGATTTAATTACCATCTCTGGTTATGATGGCGGCACCGCTGCGAGCCCACTAACATCAGTAAAATACGCTGGTAGCCCATGGGAACTTGGCCTAGCGGAAACGCAACAAGCATTGGTTGCTAATGGACTCCGTCATAAGATTCGTCTGCAAGTCGATGGCGGCTTAAAGACTGGACTAGACGTTGTCAAAGCGGCAATTCTCGGTGCTGAAAGCTTTGGTTTTGGTACAGCGCCTATGGTTGCTATGGGTTGTAAGTTCTTACGTATCTGTCACTTAAATAACTGTGCGACTGGTGTTGCCACTCAAGATGACACCTTACGTAAAGAGTACTTTAAAGGCCTACCAGAAATGGTAATGAACTACTTTGTTGGGCTGGCCGATGAAGTACGTGAACTGCTTGCTGAACTGGGTGTTGAAAAGCTGACTGATTTGATTGGTCGTACTGATTTACTCGAAACCGTCGAAGGTATGACAGCCAAACAGAGCAAACTTGATCTTTCAGGTATTCTTGAAGCGCCCGTTTCTCCACAAGGTCACCCTGTTTGTTGGACTGAGCCAAACGCTCCATTCGATAAAGCAGAGCTGAACCAAAAGATTTTTGATGATTCTCTCAACGCCATCGAAGCGAAGCAATCTGCAGATTTCTTCTACAACGTAATTAATACCGACCGCTCTATTGGTGCGCGCATATCAGGTGAAATAGCTAAACGCTATGGAAACCAAGGTATGGCAGCCTCACCAATCAAATTGCACTTAGATGGTACAGCTGGCCAATCATTCGGTGTATGGAATGCAGGTGGCGTCGAGCTTTACCTCACGGGTGATGCGAACGACTACGTCGGCAAAGGCATGGCAGGCGGTAAAATCAGCATCAAACCTCACCAAGGTACGGCCTTCACTTGTAACGACGCGACCATCATCGGCAACACCTGTCTCTACGGAGCAACTGGCGGTAAATTGTTTGCTGCCGGAACCGCTGGCGAGCGATTTGGTGTTCGTAACTCCGGCACCATTGCTGTTATTGAAGGCGCAGGCGACAACGCTTGTGAATACATGACAGGCGGTATTGTCGCGATTCTCGGTGCGACAGGTGTTAACTTTGGTGCGGGTATGACCGGAGGCTTTGCTTACGTCTTAGATCAAAATGAGGACTTTCAAGGTCGCGTCAATCAAGAGTCGGTTGAAGCTGTCGCTCTGTCTGATCTCTACATTCACCAGGAACACTTACGTGGTTTGATTGCTGAGCACTTAGAAGAGACCGGCTCAGTTCACGCCGAGAATATCTTAGCGAACTTTGACGAATGGATTCCGAAGTTCTACCTGGTGAAACCTCAAGCGGCAGATTTGAATACTCTGCTTGGCCACCAAAGTCGTAGCGCAGCAGAACTACGCGTTCAAGCCCAGTAAATCATGGAGGATGTTTGAATCATGAGCCAGAACGTATACCAATTTATCGATGTACAACGTGTAGATCCTGCGAAGAAACCAGTCAAAATTCGTAAGATTGAATTCGTTGAAATCTATGAACCTTTTACTAAGCAGCAAGCAACCGCTCAAGCAGATCGCTGCCTAGATTGTGGTAACCCATATTGTGAGTGGAAGTGCCCTGTACACAACTACATCCCTCAATGGTTAAAGTTAGCCAACGAAGGGCGCATAATAGAAGCGGTTGAGCTTTCTCACCAAACCAATAGCTTGCCTGAAGTATGTGGCCGAGTCTGTCCACAGGACCGTCTATGTGAAGGTTCTTGTACCCTCAATGAGGATTTTGGTGCCGTCACTATCGGTAATATCGAAAAGTACATTACCGACAAAGCGTTTGAAATGGGTTGGAAGCCAGACATGTCAAACGTTGAGTGGACAGATAAAAAAGTCGCGATTATTGGTGCAGGTCCTGCAGGCCTCGCCGCAGCCGATATTTTAGTTCGCAACGGTGTTAAACCCGTTGTGTTTGACCGCTATCCTGAAATTGGCGGCCTACTCACCTTCGGTATCCCTTCCTTCAAATTAGAGAAAGGCGTAATGGAAAATCGTCGCCGCGTCTTTAGTGATATGGGTGTTGAGTTTCGCCTCAACGTTGAAGTTGGTAAAGATGTTCAGATGCAAGAGTTAGTCGATGAATACGACTCTGTATTTTTAGGTGTCGGCACTTATAAATCGATGCGTGCAGGTCTTGCCAATGAAGATGCACCAGGCGTGTATGATGCGTTGCCATTCCTAATTTCTAACACTTACAAAGTGATGGATCTAAAAGATAACAAACCCTTCATCGATATGGCAGGTAAAAAAGTCGTGGTACTAGGTGGCGGTGATACCGCAATGGACTGTGTTCGAACCTCTATTCGTCAAGGTGCTAGCAATGTTATCTGTGCGTACCGCCGTGATGAAGCCAACATGCCAGGCTCACGTCGTGAAGTGAAAAATGCCAAAGAGGAAGGTGTGAACTTTAAGTTTAACTTGCAACCTTTAGGTGTTGAAGTGGATGCATCAGGTAACGTGAGTGGCGTGAAAGTGGTTAAAACAGCGCTCGGAGAACCTGATGAAGCTGGACGTCGCAGACCAGAACCAGTTGAAGGTAGCGAACATGTACTAGAAGCGGATGTTGTGATCATGGCCTTTGGTTTCCAACCACATCAAATGTCTTGGTTAGAACCTTATGGCGTAGAACTGGATCAATGGGGACGAATCAAAGCACCTCAAAAGCAAGAGTTCATGTATCAAACCACCAATGAAAAGATCTTTGCTGGTGGTGATGCCGTTCGAGGCTCTGATCTTGTCGTAACGGCTATTGACGAAGGACGTAAAGCAGCTGAAGGTATCTTAGATTACCTCGACATCTAACAAGCACTCATCTCACAAAAGGATCCAAAGATTGGATCCTTTTTTTATTTGAACCATATAATTGAATCTTATATTAGAACAACAAGATACTAGGAATTCAACATGAAGAAAGCCGCTCTCCTTTCCATAACTTTGTTGGGTTTAACAGCATGTAGCCAAGGAGTTGATACCATGACAGATCGAACCTCATCACCCTGTGGTGATAAACCTAACTGTGTTTCTACTCAAGACACACGTGAGAAGTATCAAATTGCCCCATTCGAAATAACAGCCGACGCTAATATCGATGCCATCGAAGCGGTCGCTCTGCAACTTTCAGGAGCAAAAACCGCGGTGAGAGATGACGGTTATCTAAGAATTGAGTGCACCTCTAAAATCATGCGTTTTGTTGACGATCTTGAACTGCGCATAAAAGACAGGAAATTGTTAGTCCGTTCTGAATCACGTGTCGGCTATTCCGATTTTGGAGTCAACCGTAAGAGAGCCGATCAGCTACGTGATCTTCTTAAAGCTAACAACCTAATTAAATAGATATAAAAAAACCGAAGCAATGGCTTCGGTTTTTTGTATCACGGTCAGGGATTACTCAGCTTCCTCACGGAACACAACCAAGCGTTTCGGAGCAACTTTGCCATCGGCGTTGACTTCTGCCACACCGATAAATAGACGCTCATCACCCGATGTCATACGCAGTGGTGTACCTTCTGGCGCACCAAGTACTTGCACTGGCATACCATGCTGAACCAAGTTAGTTAACTCAGCATTCAGATTGACTTCAGGTAAGTCTTCAACTGCGGTATCCATTGGCATAAGCAGTGGGTCAAGCAATTCACGTGGTGCTTTTTCTTCACGATGTGCTTGTTCAAGCAGTTCGTTTAATTGCTCTAACGTCACCATATTCTCATACGGATAGTTAGCAACTTCCGTGCGTCGCAGCATAGTTACATGCGCGCCACACCCTAGCATTTCACCAAGATCATCAACTATCGTGCGGATGTAAGTACCTTTTGAGCAATGGACTTCCATCTCTATTTCATCACCTTCAAAACGATGAAGGATGATTTCATAGACAGTGATCTTACGTGACTCACGCGGAACCTCGATACCTTGACGAGCGTATTCATACAAAGGCTTGCCTTGGTACTTCAATGCCGAAAACATCGATGGTACTTGGTCAGATTCACCGCGAAACTTTTCAATGCACGCTTCTAACTTAGCAAGATCGACATCGATTGGACGAGTCTCTACTACTTCACCATCAGAATCAGAGGTATTCGTACGCTCACCAAGCTTTGCAATCACACGGTAGCGCTTGTCTGAATCCAACAAAAATTGAGAGAACTTCGTTGCTTCACCAAGACAGATTGGCAGCATGCCTGTCGCGAGAGGATCCAGAGCACCGGTGTGACCCGCTTTCTCTGCAAAGTAAATACGTTTTACTTTCTGCAGAGCATCATTTGATGAAATGCCTGTCGGCTTATCCAAAAGGATGACACCGTTAATTGGACGACCTTTACGACGACGAGCCATTAGCTGTCTTCTCCAGCTTGTTCATCTTCACGACCAGAGTCTTGTTGCTTGCGCTTATCTTCACTCACAACTTC
>Ga0209272_10000189_pt1 | contig 67041 bp, 85 predicted proteins | sample tdDd002_FD_187125 | JGI IMG/M metagenome (GOLD analysis project Ga0209272, IMG submission 187125) | Marine sediment microbial communities from the Atlantic coast under amendment with organic carbon and nitrate - tdDd00.2 (SPAdes)... | ecosystem: Environmental > Aquatic > Marine > Coastal >...
AAGTGAAAGTATGAATATACTTCAGCCACTAGTACAAAAAACGTACTAGGGCATCAACATAGCTTTATACTTATGGACACACTCGTTTCACTAACCGAGTCACTGACTCATTAGCTGTTCGCAGGCTCACTAGCATGAGAGTTCAGTTGTAAGTTCAACGGCGTCTCAGACACTTTCCGTTATATGCCATCAATTGATTATAGAAACAAGGAGTGAATATGAAGAAACTAAGTTTATATCATGATGAAATCGTAGATGCTATAGGACCTTTTAAGTTAATTGAATCATTGAGAGAATCTTCATCAAGGACTAGTGTTTATAAATTGAAGGCTAATGAAGGCTATTACTATTTAAAGCTATTTAGTAGAAGAGCAAGATTTGAACCTGAAATTTTTGCTTATAATTCTTGGAATAAGATTTTTCCTGAGTTTACCCCAAAATTAATAAAAGTTCTTGATGGCAAATCCGAGTTTGGACTTATTATGACTGAAATAGAAGGAACTATATTACGAGAAGCAAAAATGTCTAAAGAAGAAGAATATGCTAGTTATAGAAAAGCAGGTGAGTTAACCAGATTGCTGCAAGACAGTCAAATTGGGGAGTATTTTGGAAGACCTTCTATCAAAGGAAATCCAATTGAAGATTCATTTATTGATGCATATTCTTATTTGGAAGAATCATTAAATGAATTAGAGGATGACCTAATTAAAGAAGCGTTAATGAGTAAGACTAATGCTGATTTACTTGAAGCAGCAAGAGCAAAACTGCACCTATTTACAGGTGAAGTTCCTGTTCCAGTGAGTTGGGATTCTACACCAGGCAACTGGATTGTAGATCAAAACAATATATTCAAAGGTATGATCGACTTTGAAAATATGAGGTGGGGTATTAGGACTGATTCGTTCGGTATATTATACGAGAGGTATTTCCTAGATGATATGAATAGAGAAAAAGCTTTCTTTGAGGGGTATGGCTTAGATTATTTAGAAAATGAAAAAGAAAAAATAACATTTGCCCTAATAAAGATAGCTCTATCAGATTTATACTATGGTTCAAAGTTTAATAATGATAGATCTTTGGAAATGGGAAATCGATTGGTTAAATACCTTAGGAATACTGCAATTAAATCAATTAACAGCATATAACACTACATCTGTGCGACACGTTACCCGTTGAAAAGACTGGTCATGAACGCATTTTATATATTAGTTCAGAGAACTAACATTTTGAAGAATCGAATGATAGGGTAACGCCTAGAAAGGTTCTCTCTAATACTCCGAATAGCGTTCATATAATCAAGTATATGAGGGTTATACGCTCGGTGAAGTCAGCTGAGAGCATGCCTTAGGATTTATCCTAAGAAAGGCGAACCAGAGGTGGTCGGGCATGTGATAGGCTGGGAGTCTACAAAATATCTATGGTAAGTATGCCTTTTAAGGCTGACAAAATTCCGAATTAAAGAGTCTAGAAGTGTATAGTGTAGAAATGCACTAACTACCGAAGCTGTAGGGCTTGTGGGGATTAGTAAGAGTAGATGTTATGAAAGTCCTTTTATCATTACAGGTGATAACGAACAAGCAGGCTTACAGGAATTACCTAAGGATATATGCAGAGATAGAAATGTTGGAACGTGGTAAACCTACGACTTGGAGAACTTGATTTCTACGAAAAGGTGATAAGGAAAGACACGAAGTTATAACTTATCTTAATGTAGGTGAATGTAGTGGCATAGTACCTGTGAAGCTAAGGAAATTTAGTGGAGGGATAGCCACAAGACAAGCGCTGAAATTCTAAAACTAAAACGAGATATCATTGGATTCGAGTAAGACTAAGAGAAGTATTTCCTTATAGGAGGTGCTGCCCAGTGACGACAGAAACTATGAAGAATCGTAAGAAACAAGTACTGAGAAATAGTGAATACTATGATTTGCAATCAGTTCACGATGAACTGTACTCAAGAAGTGAGAGAGGTGCAACTTTCACAAACCTAATGGGCATAATAATGGATGAAAGAAATGTCCGTTTAGCCTATAGAAATCTGAAAACGAATAAAGGTAAAAATACACCTGGTACCGATGGAAAAATTATTACGGACTTAGGAAGTTTAACAACAGTAGAACTTGCTGAAATCGTTAGTAACAGACTTAATGACTTCAAGCCACAAGTAATTAGAAGAGTTATGATACCGAAACCAAATGGAAAAGAAAGACCACTTGGGATTCCAACAATAGAAGATAAATTGGTTCAGCAATGTATCAAACAGATACTAGAGCCAATACTAGAAGCCAAATCTTATAAACACAGTTATGGTTTTAGGCCTAATCGCTCTACAGAACACGCCATTAAAAGGCTGTTTCATTTAACAACATGTAATAGATTACATTATGCTGTAGATGTTGATATCAAATCATTCTTTGATGAAGTTGATCATGGAAAACTGTTGAAACAACTTTGGACGCTAGGTATTAGAGATAAAACTTTATTAAAGATAATCTCTAAAATGCTTAAGGCAGAAGTTGAAGGTGAAGGCATGCAAGTAAAAGGTCTACCGCAAGGTGGTGTATTGTCAACGATTCTTGCAAATGTTGTTCTTAATGAACTAGATTGGTGGATACATAGCCAGTGGCAAGGTGTTAAGACTAAAACTGACTTCAAAACATCAAGAATTAAAACAGTTGCTTTGCAGAGTACGAATTTAAAGGAAATGCATATTGTTAGGTATTGTGATGATTTTAAGATACTATGCAGAACTGCAAAAGATGCACAAAAGACATTTGTGGCAGTTAAAGAATGGCTAGGTGAGAGACTTGGTTTAGAAGTTAATCATGAAAAGTCGAAAGTTGTTAACCTCAGAAAAAATCGTTCTGAATTTCTAGGATTTGAAGTGAAAGTGAAGCCTAAGAAAAAGGGTTATGTTATGAAATCTTATGTCAGTAGGAAATCCTTGAAGAGGATAAAAATGGACATAAAAAATAGGCTAGCTTCTATTAAGAAAAACCCAACGCCTGCGAATTGTAAGAATTATAATCAAGCAATAATAGGCAGACATAATTATTATAGTCTTGCATCAAATTGCAATCTTGATTTCAATAAAATATACTTCTCAGTCAGAAAGCATCTATTCAATCAGACGAAACATTTTCGTCAGAAAGATGGTGCTATAACCGAAAGCTATAAGAAACTTTATGGACAATACAATTATAAAATAACCACTATTGCTAACGTATCACTCTTTCCGATTGGAGGAGTGAAAATGAGAAAAAGCAAACCATTTAATCCTGAAATCTGTCTATACACAGAAGACGGTAGGTCATTGATACACACAAAGTTACAACCGTTTTTAAGTAGTGGCATTAAATATCTTCTCGATTACCCTGATAAAAATGAAACTGTTGCCGTTAATGACATCAGACTCTCAAAATACAGCGGTCAAAGAGGGAAATGCTACATCAGTGGTAAACCACTAGACTTAGAAAATATAATCACACATAGGATAACCACAGCCTATGATGACAATTATAGTAACATAGTATTAATCAATAAAATAGCAAGTTATTTAGTTCATGAATTGAATAAAGCTACACTCACTAAAATTATAAAAGATATGAACCTGAGTGTCAAAGGTTATAATAGACTTATGTGTCTTCGAAAAGAAATCGGAAATTTCGTACTAAATTAGAAAGACAGTGATTTGTTGGAACGCCGTATGATGTGAAAGCGTCGCGTACGGTGTGGAGGAGGGGAAAAGGAGGAGATTATATCAAGTCCTTACCTATTCCTAAGTTCAAGGGCTATTTAGTGTTAGGATTAGTTAGTTATAGTGATAACACCCGATGCATTTTAGTTACATGGTATTCAATCATAAAGGAATATGTTGTAAGGAGTAAAATGATGTTGATAAAAGAAAAATTATTAAAAATTTCTAGTATTGTAAGCGCTATATTAAGTCCAATTCTTTTGACTTTATACTACTTATTATTTTATGTTCCGTTGACTAGAGGAACAGGCTCTCTACTGGGGTATGCAATAGGATTTGAACTTCTATTGGTCCTTATATTCATATTCGTATGTACACTCCCATTATCATGCGGGCTACTTCTATATATTGATTACTATACAGATATTATTTATCCAAAAGAAAGGATGTCTGTAACCCTAGTAAAAAAATATAAAAAATATTTTAGTTCCATAAGTCTTCAAGGAGGATTAGGGAGTAATAAATATAGATATTGGTTTGATTTTCAAGATGAGGAAGGTAATATGTACAGCTTCTATGGTTCTACAAATGAATATGAATGTTTAATTGAAGGTTCGAAAATTCAAATTCACGTTAAGGGACCAATGATAAAAGAAATTTCTTTGATTGAGGAGCATAATTGAACATCGTATAACATTACATCCCAGATGTGCTCAGTTACATGTATTACTATACATATATAATAAGTTAGTCAGGCATTATTTTGAGAGTCAGTTCAAATAATGTTTTTTTAGTTTACAATCTGAACCTTCTTCTGGATAGTGCTAATGATCTATAGATATACAAGGATAAATATAAACATACTATTAACAATTAAAAAGAAAAGAAGAAATATACCATGATTTGTATTCTTCAAAATGATTATTGTATATAATTAAATTGGAAATACTTACATAAGTTAAAATAAAAGACCATCATATAACACTACATCTAAATAGAGGTATGAGTCTATCTTATTAGGAGCATTTACATGTCCTCACGATCTTGGACAAACTCGTTTCATCACTGGTCGGAGACAATGTCTCCTGCTCGTGTATGCAGCCAAACTGGTCGGAGACAATGTCTCCTGCTCGTGTATGCAGCCAAACTGGTCGGAGACCCTGTCTACTGCTCGTTATGCGTAATCTATTATATTTTAGAAAGAAGGTAATTGATGAGAAAAGCCATGTTTTTTGATCTACAAGGTACATTAGGCGGAGAATTCTTGGGAGATATTAGAGAGTTTAAGTTTTATCCTTATTCAATAGAAGCACTAAAAACAGCCAAAGATAATGGCTTTTTAGTTTTTATCATTACTAATCAAAGTCGGATAGCTAAAGGATTCTTTTCTTTAGAAGAGTATAAAGAACATGAAGATAGATTAATCAATGAAATGAGTAGTGAAGGATTAAAAATTGATGGTTTCTATTGTTGCCCACATAATAAAGACCAATGCGAATGTAAAAAACCAAAACCTGGAATGATTGAAGCTGCATTACAAGAAAATAGTATAGACATAAAAAACAGTTTTGTTATTGGGGATCTGGGAAGTAGCGATATGTTATTGGCTAAAAATATTGGCAGTAAAAGTATTTTAGTACTTACTGGTGGTGGGCATGGAAGTTTAGGTGATTACAGAAGCACTTGGGAAAATGTTGAACCAACCTATATAGCTAATAATGTAGAAGATGGAGTTAAGGTGGTAATAAAGGATGAGTCATAATATGAAATTATTGTACGGAACAACAAATCCAGGAAAGTTAAATTCTATGAAGAGTATTTTGAAACCTATAGGGATAGATGTAATTGGATTAAATGAAATGAATAAGGAATTACCTTATATTGCTGAAGATGGAAAAGAACCAGTAGATAATGCAAGACAAAAGTCGTTAGCTTATTACAAGACCTTTGGCATTCCTGTATTCTCATTTGACAGTGGATTGTATTTTATAGATGAACCAGATTTAATTCAGCCAGGGACATATGTCAGAAGGTATACAGGCATAGATATGGATGATGATCAATTATTAGAGCACTATAAAGAAGTTGCTCAATCGAATGGGGGAACCATAAAGGCTCAGTATATCAATGGCTTGTCATTAGTTATTGATGAAAACACAATACATGAATACCAAGGAGAAGGTATAAGCTATAAACCTTTCCTACTGACAAATAAGTCGCATAAAAAATTTGTACCTGGCTTTCCTTTAGATTCGATATCTGTAGAACTTGAGTCAGGAAAATATTTTTATGATATTGAAGGTAGTAGCAGTGATGATTTGAAACGAATCAAAGCATTACAATCATTTTTTATAGAAAATCTTGGATTAGCACATAAATAATAGATAAATCCTTACATCATAACCACCACCTGAGCTAGATCCATATTGAGTTTTTAAAAATATTATTAAACAATTTCTTATTACAGACCCTATTGGAGGGGAAAATGAATATTAATGAAATAAATAGTTTTGATGACTTCACTAACGAAATGTATAAAATAGGATTTTGTTTAAGTGGCAATAATGGTGAAGGAGTATTCTCGTTAGAAAAATATTATAGTGAGGAAATTGAGTATCACACAGGGAATTTAGAGTCAGATCCTTGGGAATGGAGACATAGAGCGGTAGAAGAAACCGATGATATTTACTATGGGAAGGTTTTTTATAATAAATCAGGTTGGATTACAAGAGAATGGTTATCTGATTTTATTAATGTTAGAAGAAGAGGTAATACCATTGATGAATTATATTCTGACGGTTTAATATCCAAATTGGATAAATCCATTTATGAGTATATTCAAGATCGAAAAAAAGTATCTTTAATAGATATACTGAGTAATTTTGGTAGAGAAAACAAGAGTAAAATAGTAAAAAGTTTAACCAATTTACAGATGAAGATATTAATAACAATGTGTGGTGAAATGCGAAAAATATCTAAACATGGAATTCCTTATGGCTGGCCGGTTACAATCTTCAGTACTATAGAAGATAGATGCCAGAACATAATAGATGATATCGGTTCGATTGATCCAGATACTTCATACCAAAGAATAAGTGATCATATAAAGACATTAAATCCTTTAGCAGAAGAAAAGAAGATTAAATCATTTATTAAGAAAATCCTATAAGATAAATCGAATAATGTGACATCTTAAATGCACTTCAGTTAAGAGCCTACTATCATGTACACAAATAAAAATTTATCAGATTGTAAGAAGGGATATTTATGAGAACTGGAAATCAACTATTAGAATTGATTATGAATAAAGCTGAATCTGATGAAAGAATACGTGCAGTAACGTTGAATGGATCAAGAGCTGGTAAAGATGCACTTGTAGATCAATATAGTGATTTTGATATAGCGTACTTTGTAACTGATGTAAGAGAATTTACCAAAGATAAGGATTGGATAACATATTTCGGAGATATTCTTATTGTTCAATATTCAATGGATTGGTACTCAAACCCATATGATTATTCGAGCAAGGATACTTTTGTTTATTTAATCCAATTTGGAGATGGTAATAGAATTGATTTATCAATTGTAGATATCAGTAACATGGAGAAAGAAAAAGAAAATAAGGAACCAAAGATTATCCTTATGAATAAAGATAACTATGAAGAACTGGTAGAATCTAATGATGAATCTGAGTTTTATACATCAGAACCAACAGAAATGGAATTCTACAATACTTGCAATGAGTTTAGATGGCTTTCGATTTACATAACAAAAGGACTTTGTCGGAAAGAGTTATACTATGCCAAATATGCGTATGATGTACTTATCATGGAAATGTTTATGAAGATGTTGAACTGGAAGATTGGTATTGATAATGAGTTTATGATTACTACGGGTAGTCATAGTAGATATCTTAAAAGATACTTGTCTGATGAAGAGATGACGCGTGTACATTCAATATTTCCTAATGGCTCATATGATGATATTTGGACGAAGCTGTTTATTATGTATGATTACTTTCATGAGTTAGAAATCATAGTTGATAATAGATATGATTTTAAAATTAATAAAGATGAAACTGATAGAGTCAGAAGATTTATAAGTGCTAAAATGCAAGAGGTCAATTATCAATAGAAATAAATAGTAACACAGCACTTGGAGTCCATTGTAAGTTAGAAGCGTCTCAGATGCACTACATTGGTAAAAATATAGCTTAGTATATAAGAGGGATGTTATGAATATAAAAGAAATAGTATCCGATTTAGTGATACCTAGAGAGTGGCATCATGTGATTGTAAATTCATTAGTCGAGCCTTTAACAGGTGGCAGGTCTGGAATGACTATATATAAACTTGTTGATAACCAAGATGGGAAATCTTATGTTCTGAAACTAGCAGATAATCTAAAAAGCATTAATGAACTTAGATATGAGGTACAAATTCTTAAGGAATTGCAAGGTCAAAGTTTTTCTCCCAAAAGTTATTGCTCAGTGTTTACAGCTTATGCCGGACTGTCATTAAGAGAATATGTTGAAGGAAAACCAATTGATGAATGTGGGTTATCAATCGAAGAAGTGGTTGTGATATGTAGTCGTTTAATGAAGGCGATTCATGATATAAACATAAGCAGTGATATTATGAGAACTTATAGTACACGTTTAAAAGAAGCAGAAATCAATGTAAGAGCTGGTTTAGTGGATGTTGAAGACTTTGAAGATGAATATAAAGGTTGTTCAGCAGACAAACTATATAAACTGTTTACAGAGTTGGAATGTGAATTAGACGCTGATACATTTACACATGGTGATTTTAATTTTCCAAACATTATTTACGATGGGAGTGAAGCTAAATTAATCGATTGGGGTAGTGCTTCAATGTCAGATCGGTATCAAGATATAAGTCTTTTGATAAGAGAATTCAGAGATTATGTTGATTTAATTAATCAAAAGTATCTTGTAAAAATAATAGAGGATACATATGGTATTGATTGTGTTGAATATGATAAAGTCAGAAAGTTTATCTTATTGGATGAGTTCTTTTGATCCATCCACCAATACATCAAGCAGGGCATAATTGCTGGATGGATAATCATTCAGAAATAAATTGAAGCAACTGGTATTACTACAATGAAAGAAGGTGTAGAGATGAAAAGAATGGCAGAACATTTTAATATAGAAGCAGAATCACATGACGAGTTCTTTATAGATAAATTAGGTCTATCTGAATTCTATGATGAAATTGAATTACAGATAAATAAAACAAACAAAAAAATCAATATACTTGTACTGGGCTGTGGATCAGGACTGGAAATAGAACGCATTAAGTTCAAAGCCAATGTAACAGCAATCGATATTGCTGAGGAAATGATAAAAAAACTGAAAGAGAAAAGCTTGCATGATGAGGTTATTTTAAAAACACAATGCGGTTCATTTTTGGACATAGATTTCGGGAATCAAAAATATGATTTGGTATTAAGTTGTTATGCCATGCATCACTTCAACGAAGAGCAAAAAATTAAACTCTATACGAAGATATTCAATTCTTTGACAACTGATGGCGTTTTTCTTAATGGTGATTCTATGGCGAAAGATTATGAAGAAGAATCAAGTCGCTTTGAAGAAGCACAAAAAATATATGATGAGAAGAATCTTCCTTTTGCAAGTTTACATATAGATGTTCATTTTTGTATTGAACATGAATTAGAAGTATTAATGAAGTCTGGATTTGATGAAATAATTATTGAAAGAGAATGGACAAAGACTAAACTTTATAGAGCGATAAAACGATGATTTTTAGGAAGAAGTTAGATATGATAGATATTCATTAATATGTTAGGAAGTAATATGTTTAAAAAAATTGCTCGAATAATTAAAATAGCCTTAATTACATTATTGATTATAACTCCTATATTTATTTATATTAGTATTTATGATGTCGATGAGTCAAGTTTAGAGAATGAATTAAATGAGTATTTGAGTAGTAATGGTCTTAGTGTCATATATGAAGACCATTTAAGCTGTCATAAGGATAAATATTTAGTTGTTTATTTCGAAAGTGGTAGTTCTTCAGGCGTTTCATTACTCAGTAAAGGCATCAATAATAAATACCAAATTCTAGATGTTTATTATACCTATGATGAAATCACGTGTATTGATTATGTGATAGAAGAAGAACCTTATTATATCTTATTTGGTAAAAGTAATAATAGAATAGAAAACTTGAGTATAGAAACATATGTAAAGAATACATCTGAAGAAGTAAAGAGTAAGAACATTTTCATAATAAAAGAAGGTTTGTTTAGTCGTGGAATCATAAAATTTCATTATGATGAAGCAACGACTTCAACCGAGGAAAAAGTAGTAAAATTGAATGGCTCAATTAATAGAAATTCTAAATCAGGAGCAACGTTGCCATTACTTGGTTCGGGATTTGTAGTATTTGTTCTAAGTTATACATTAATTATTTCTAGTGGAGGCAATTATAGAATTTCTGATTCAGATGTTTTATATGATGAGGATCAGAGAGTCAAGCAGATGAAACCTTGGTAAGACATGAAGGATTTTTTTACATTTTTACTACATTCGATAACATTTTAGATCCGATGAAACGATATACAATTGCTATAAATTGGTTGATACAAACAATCATAAGATAATTAATTTCTTGTCAAAACAAGGATATGATGTACTAAATATGATAGAGATACGAAAACAACACGAGGATGAAAAGCTTGTTAACAAAATAGAAGTTGGTGAGTATCACAATATATATTAGTATTACTGGAGGAATTGAATGAACTTGAGATTTACAATCTATATTATTATAGTCTTATCTTTATCAAGTGGAATTAATGATAATAGTGGATTACTTCCTGAGGAGGTAAACGGACAAAATATAATAAGTGACTATATAGAGGTCATTAATAATAATGATGTTATGTTGGATGATTTTGAGATACTGTTTTTTTTGAAAGAGGATTTAGATAAAGATGGATATGACGAAATAATTATAGGTGTTGGTGAGTTGGTAGAAGGAGTAAATGAAACCTTTTACTTTTATGATAAAATATATATTCTTAGCGAGAAGAACGAAATAGAATTAATCGGTATAATACAAGAGGGGTATTTAATTGATGAAGTGAAGTTAATTAAATTACCGGATTCTTCAGAAAAATATGTTTACTGCAGGATAACAAATACAGTTAATTTTGATGGTTTTACAATTTACTTAGTAGAGGATAAACAGCTAACGACTGTTTGGCACTCGGCATTTCCAGCAGGTACTGGATTCTCAGAAGTTGGTGACTTAGATGGCGATGGAATGATTGATAGCTATCGTGAATTTAGATGGGGTTATGATGTTCTATTCTATGAGATAGAGAGAAAATACAATTGGTTTAATAATGAATTTGTATTATTCAATTGTGAGGTTTATGTCAGGAAATATCCCCAGAAGTTAGAGGAGGTCATACTTCAATATGTATCTTTAACGTTGATAAATAATTATGACTCTGAAGATATAAATGAAAGATTACTCTCGATATGTCTTGATACAAACACTTATGACATAGAAAAGATTGGATTTAATGAAGTACTAAATACATTGCTTGAAATAGAAGGCGGTCTTGATATTGAGATTGTGTATAATGGGAACCTTGGAGAAGTCATTGTGTCAAATACTGATTTTGAAATACAAGAGCAGTATAAATATATTATTAAAGCGATTAAAATAGACGACAAATGGCATATTGAAGATATATCCGAGTACGAGACTACTGAGTAGGTAAAGGTAGAGATACATTGAAGTATTGATGGTACAAGATTTTTAGATAGAACCATAATGGGAGGAAGATTATGAAATTAGATAGTATTATATTTGATTTAGATGGCACTTTGTGGGATTCGACTGAAAGTATTATTGACTCATGGAATGACACCATTAGTCATTATGATGAAGTGAAAAACAAATTATCCTTAGATGATATGAGAAGTATTATGGGTCTAGTCATAAAAGATGTTGCATTGAAATTCTTTCCGTATTTAGAGGAGGAAAAGAGGCTTGAAATAGTTGAAGAATGTTGCATAAACGAATGTGCTCATTTGGAAAAACATGGCGCTATATTATATGATAATCTAGAAAATATCTTGAAAGTTTTGAACCAAAAGTATCAATTGTTTATTGTTAGCAATTGTCAAAGTGGATATATTGAATCGTTCTTTGAATCACATAGACTGGAAAAATACTTTGTAGACTATGAAAGCGCAGGACGAACAGGACTGACAAAAGGCGAAAACATAAAACTGGTTATGCAAAGAAATAATCTAGTTAACTCAATATATGTTGGAGATACACTTGGAGATCAAGAAGCCGCTAAAGTAGCCGGTATTCCATTTATATATGCTAAGTATGGTTTTGGAGAAGTTAGTGATAATGAATATACCATTAATACATTTGATGAAATCGTAAAGTTTGTTTAACACAGGAGATATAAGTAAAAGCATAGAACATTAATTTGAACACATAACACTTTTAATAAACAATTACAATTAGAAAGAGGAAATTATATGAGAGTAGAAAACCCATTTGTAAAATGTCCAACATATGAAACTGACAATTTTCTTGTTACCCAAATAAAAATGGAAGATGCAGAAGATTTATTTGAAGTATATTCCGATATTACAACAAGGCAACATATGAATAATGATAATTGTGGAGGAGAATGGCCTTGCCATTCACTCGAAATAGTTCAACAAGGCATAGAAAGCTGGTTACAGGAATATGATGACCAATATTATATACGATGGACTATAACTCAAAAAGACAATATGAAAAGTATTGGTACGATCGAATTGGCACCAGCACCTGGCATTACACGATTCTTCGACGGTACATGTACTACGGGCATACTAAGAGTTGATATAAAATCAGAGTATGAAAAAGAAGAGATCTTTTCAGAAATCTATGAAATGACAAATACAGAAATGATAGAAGTCTTTGGCATTGAAAAGATTATTACAAAAGGAAGTCCGAAAGAATTTGAAAGAATAAAAGGATTAGACAATAGTAGATATAAGAGATTACCTGATAATGAATTAATACCATTTCCCAACTACTATATATCATATAAGTGGTAGGCAAATGATAAATGAGGAGATATTGAAATGAAAGTAGAAAAATTAGATATCAAACATCTAAAAGAATGCTCATTGATATATGTAGAGACTTTCAATGGCGAACCATGGAATGATAAATGGGATACAACCACTTCTTATAAACGACTTGAAGATATTTATAATACACCGGGATTTGTTGGATTGGTTGTATTTGATGATGAGAAATTACTAGGAGCCGTTTTGGGGAATCAGGAACAGTGGTTTGAAGGATACATGTACAATCTTAAAGAGATGTTTGTTAAACAAGATGAAAAAGGAAAAGGATTAGGAAGTCTGTTGATGATGGAGTTAGAAAAGTCATTATCCCAACTGGGGACAACTTCAATTAGTCTATTTACAAGTAAAGGTGATCTAACAGAGAAATTTTATTTAAAGAATGGTTATTCTCAAGAAGAAGATATGATAATGATGTGTAAGAGCCTATAGAGTATTATTATTATCTGATTTGTTAAGTTAGACAATTATGTAGGTAGTTGGTGAATGGACATAGGAGAGAAGTATGTCTAATTGAAAACTGTTATATCGAGACATAAAAAATGGAAGAATGTTAAAGAATAATGGAAGTTATACTGCTAAAGAGGAGTTGTTATGATAATAATTGATCACTGCATAAAATATCTGATTGGTGAAGTTGAAGGCAAGAAAATTAAAGTTGAAAGTCTTCATCCATGGCGAAAAGATGCACTACATATTCTGCAACATTCTTTAAGGGTGAAATCTTACACAGAATTGATTACAAAATCAGAAAATATTATTTTAGATAAAATTGATGAAGTAGCATTGCCTGTGGCAGCTGTATTACATGATATTGGAAATATCCAAGGTAAATATGAACATGCAAAGAAAAGTGTAGACATGATACAACCTTTTCTTGAAAAGACAATTAATGAAAAAGATATTATCGATAGAATTAATGAACTGATAATAAATCATAGTAACAAGAAAGAAAGATCCAATGATCAAGTTCTTAATATTTTGGTTGATGCCGATCTACTAGATGAGGTAGGCATGCATTCAGTGATGATGTGTTCCAATTGGTTAGATAAAAATACTGCATTCTTTTTTCAGGATTTCCAGAACCGGATAAAAGAAAAGGAATTGGATTTTATTGAAGATGTCTTATCGGTTACTCATTTTGAGTCATCAAAAAAAATGCTTCAAGAGAAGACTCAATTTGTAAAATCAATAATCGCACAATTAGAGACTGAAAACTATGGCAGTCTCAGTCGCGAAACCTATAAAAGGTTGACGACATAAATCATATGAGTGACTTATACAATTGATATATGATAGGGATAAATTTGAATAATACAGAAATATTGAAAAAATAAGACGTACTGGAACACAAATGCAGACAGTTGGTTTGGTGTCACATCTCTACCTGTGTATGGTGTTCAATGTGTTACTGAAAATGAAGTACAGTTATTTGGTGATGTAAAAGGAAAAACGTTACTCGAGATTGGTTGTGGTAGTGGACATTCATTTAAAATATCTTTCTGAACATAATTATTCGCCAAAACTGATATGCGCTTCAATGGAAGAAGAAATTGGGATCCCTAAGAACCATTTTGATAGTGAGAAAAGCTTAAAAGACTGAATTCATAAATGCAATGGTGTTTTTATCAAAGCACTGTTTAATCTAAACAGATTAATGGAACATGCTTATTCTATTCAATAATAGACTAACATGTTCTTTTTTATTTTTAAGAATATGTACCTATTATTGAAATGATATACTATAACAAAACGATGTGAATAACAAACTATATTAAGGAGAGTGATTATATGTTAAAGAATAAACTTAAGAAGACAATAGAGGGAAAACTAACTAACTTAAGTGAGGTAAATTATTATAAACAAAATCATGAATATAGGGATATTTGCACATGTTGATGCTGGAAAAACAACTCTAACAGAAAATCTGCTATACGAAGCAGGTGCAATCAATAAAATTGGAAGAGTTGATAATGGAAATACAGTAACCGATAAAATGGCACTTGAAAAGAAGAGAGGGATTTCGATTCAGTCAACTCCCATTTCTTTTGATTATAAAGATGTAAAAATCAACTTGATCGACACACCAGGCCATATAGAATTTGTTGCTGAAGTTGAAAGAGCAATGAGCGTTTTAGATGGAGCAGTTCTTGTTGTATCAGCTAAAGAAGGTGTACAATCACATACCACTTTATTATTTGAATCACTAAAAAAATTAAATATACCAGTTATTATATTTGTTAATAAGATGGATAGAAGTGGTGTGGACAAAGATGAGCTCATTAACAACATTAAAAATGATTTGTGCAAAAATATCATAGAATTACAAAGTGTAAGAATAGACGATAAGACAATTAAGTTGAGTAACTTATTTGAGTCAGAAACAATCATGGAAGATGTTGCGTTATATGATGACACATTATTAGAACAATATTTAAATGAAGAAACCATAGAAGACATTGAAATAGAAAACGGTATCAAAAAACTGACTTTAAACAAAAAAGTATATCCTGTGTGTTATGGCAGCGCACTTAATAACATCGGCATAAAGGAACTTCTAGAAGCGATAGAAAAACTGCTTCCTAAAATGCAGTTGGAACCATCAGGTGAACTCGCGGGTGTTGTTTTTAAAATACTCAGAAACAGCACCAATAAAAGAGAAATATACATAAGACTATACAATGGCAGTATTAGAAGTAGAGGTTTAATAAATGATGAAAAAGTGTCGTTTGTTAAACAAATGAAAAATGGTAAACTGGAATACACAAAAGAAGCATTTGGAAATGACATTGCTGTGATTATGGGACCCGAAAAACTTAAAGTAGGCGATGTGATAGGCAATCCAAAGGGTTATAAAAAAATATCTCTTGGTACACCAACTCTTAGAACACGAATTCATTCTGAAAACAAAAGAGAACTTGCGGAAATTATCGATTCCTTAGCAGAAGCAGATCCTTTCTTAGAGTATGAAATAGAACAACACTCAAAGGATTTATATTTGAATCTTTTTGGTGAAATACAAATGGAAATAATTCAATCAATGATATTCGAAAAACACTTGGTAAAAGTATCTTTTAGTGATCCTGTAATAATCTATAAGGAAATGCCAATGGAGAGAGGGGATTACGCTTTATATATGTGGACAGGAGAACATCCTTTTGCTGCAACTGTAGGCATCAGAATCGAACCCTCAGAAGAGGGCAATGTCATCATGTCCGAAGTCTCAACAGGAACTTTACCACAGACCTTTCAAAATGGAATCTATGATGGCATTTCAAATGCTTTAAGAGAAGGTCTTAAAGGATGGGAAGTAGCTAATGCAAAGGTGACGATTACAGAAGGTGCCTTCAATAGCGTTGACAGTACACCATCAGATTATAGAGATCTCACACCCATTGTCGTTATGGAAGCACTTAATATAGCAGATACAAAACTATTATGGCCGGTCAATAAATTCATTATCAAAATTGATAGCAAACATTACGGAAAAATAATGTCGGATCTTCTAAGTATGAAAGCAACTGATATACACTCAAAAGAAGAAAATAATAAATTTATCTTAACTGGAATCATTCCAGTGGAAACAAGCTTGTCATATGAAAAAAGATTTATTGCTATTACCAGTGGTTTGGGCATGTTCAGTCAGGTTTTTCATAAGTACGTAGAAACACCAAAAGGCATAGTTAAAGAAAGACAAAAGAACTATGTTGATCCACTGAATAGAGGGAAATACCTACTTAGTAAATTAAGAGCCTATTAAGTCACAATAAAGAGGATTCAACTGCCAAATTCATTAGAACTTGGTAGTTTTTTCGTCAGAAACAACCATCCATATGGATCTGAAATTTCGAATAATTGATACTAAGTTTAAAATAACTGATTATTGCAAAAATAAAGATATTGATAACATCATATTTGATGTATAATATAACTATGGAAAAATTTATGTGATGATAGAAGAACTTACATTTCATAAGGAGGAAAAGTAATGCATTTAATACAAGAACAATTTGAACAAAGAAATATTGAATTCGAATATTTTAAAAATAGAGAAGACCTTTCGACAGCTATTGAAAACGAAGTTAAATCATATGACTCAATTGGAATCGGTAATTCAAAAACATTAAAAGCTCTGAACGTATCAGAACTCGCAACGTCGTTGAATAAAACCGTTTATGATAAAACACTGGTAAGTACGATTGAAGACATAAAAAGAATAAAAAAAGAGGCGTTAACGGCAGAATGCTATATATCCAGTTGTAATGCTTTAACAAAAGATGGCAAGATTATTAATGTTGATCACAGTGGTAATAGAGTAGCCGCCATCACCTATGGGCCTGAGAGAGTGTTGTTGATTGTCGGTAGCAATAAACTAGCCGAAAATGAACAAGAAGGCATCAGAAGGGCATTAAAAGTAGCAACACCACTGAATGCGAAACGTGCAGAGATCAACTCGCCTTGCAGTCGTGGAGAATCCTGTGATCGATGTAGTCAAGAAGTAAGAGTGTGTAATTACATATCTGTGATTAGAGGACAATATGTAAAAGGTAGAATGAAAGTTTTTATGATTGATGAATCACTAGGATTTTAGAATTAATAGTATAAAACCTTAGACACAACTTAAAGGAGTGATGGCATGACATTTAATGAAATTGATGCAAAAAAAATCATTACCGGAAAAAGATTCGATAACGACTTTAATCAACGATATCTAACGATTGAGCAAGATCACGAATTAATTAGACAAGTTGTAGAGGCAAGAAAAAAAAATGGCTTAACTCAGAAGAGTTTAGCAGATAAAATTGGTGTTTCTCAACAAGAAATATCCCGATTTGAAAATGAAAAACATATTCCTAAGTTGTCAAATTTCTTAAGGATAATTGATGCTGTCGGTTTGGAAATTAAATTAGAAAATAAACATACTAATGAGTAGAACAACTAAAAAAATCATCAAAAGAAATAGAGTGAATTAATATAGATTTTGGGAACAAACTTATAGAGTAGGATGTTTCATTATGAAAAAAACTCATAATGGTTGAATTCGAAATGAGTTTATGTGGAATATCTAATAATGTAAAGGAGTAATAGAATGGCTAAGAATTTACATGTACATTTCATGGGCATCGGTGGCAGTGGTATCGCATCTATTGCAGTCATAGCAAAGAAATCTGGATTTATTGTGACGGGGTGTGATTATAATGAGACCTGTTATAGTGATATTTTACGTAATAATGAGATTGATATTGAGACTGGTCATGATGAAGCACACCTTGAAGGTATTGACATTCTAGCGGTATCGCCAGCAGTATTTGATATAAACCCAAACCATCCTGAAGTCATTGAAGCCAGAAAGAGAGGCATTTTAATGACTTGGCAGGCATTTATGGGCAAGTACTTACAGGATGATAAGTATGTAATTGCAGTAGCAGGAACTCATGGCAAATCAACAACTACCGTTCTAGCAGGATTGACTTTAGAAGCTGGCGGTCTTGATCCGTTGGTAGAAGCTGGAACCATATATAGACCTTGGGGAGGCGGTTTCCGAATGTCAGACTCTAAATACTTTGTCTGTGAGGCTGATGAATTCAACAACAATTTTTTAAACTACTCTCCATCCTTGATGATTATCAATAACATCGAGATGGACCATCCTGAATTTTTTAATAACTTTACAGAATTCAAAGAGGCCTTTAAGAATTTTATTAGAAACATAAAATTACCAGGCACTCTTGTTGTTAACGAGGAAAGTGAAGGTGTTAGAGAAGTTTTAACTGAAATGAAAGAGTGGTTTCTTGAAAATCCTATAAAAGTGATTGGATATTATATCAAAGAAAAATTTGATTTTCCATTTGACTTAGAATATAAGGGTGAAATCAACAACATTGATAAAGAAGGAGTGAACTTCAATGTATGGGGCGAAAAGGTCATTGCTGATTTTAATCTGGGTTTATTAGGAGAATATAATGTTTCAAATGCTTTAGGGGTGTTGTGTGCTGCATTTGAATTAGACATCACTTTAGAAACTCTTAAAGAAGTTTTCCATAACTACAAAGGTGTTGGAAGAAGAACAGAACTTGTTGAAGAGGTAAGTGGTATAAAAGTATTTGATGATTATGGTCATCATCCAACAGCAATCTCTGCGGTTTTAGACACTTTAAAAAAAGTTTATCCTAATCAGAAAGTATATGCGGTTGTTGAACCTCATCAAATCTCAAGATTAAGGTTATTTCCTAATGAGTTTATAGAAGCCTTGAGTAAAGCGGATGAAGCCATTGTGACAAAAAGTTATATTGGTAGAGAAATCAATAAACATCTGGAACCTGTTGATATGAATGCTCTAATTAACAAAGTAGAGTCTGACAAGGCTTGTTATATTGAAGAGTTTAACGAAGTAGCAGAGATCATAGCTTTAAAAGCAAGAACAGGTGATATTGTTATTGTTTTTGGTGCTGGTAATTCCTATAAATTAACCAATTTAATTATTGAACAATTAAGAAACAAAAATCTACAAATTGATGAGACGGTGGAATATGTATCTAAATTAACGACGAAAAGAGTGTTGAAATGAGAATTAGAGTAGCAAAAGACTCAGATAAAAATGATTTTATTGAGTTTGCTACAAAACTAAGTGAATTTAATAGAAATAATCATTCAGAGAATTCTAAACAAGATGTATATGAAATCGTACAAAAGTCGATCAGAGATAAATCGGCTAAAACCTTTGATAATAGAGATGACAATTGTCTGATATTCATTGTTGAATCAGAAGGTAAGTCTATTGGTTATGCACTAGGTAGAATCTATGAAGAAGATCAATGTGCTGATAATGGAACGGGACAAATTGGACTATTTGACGAGTTATATTTAGATAAAGAAGCCAGAGGTCACGGATTAGGACAAAAAATACTGGATGAGATGATGCATTGGTTTAAGGCAAAAGGAATTAAAAGAGTTAAGCTACATGCCTTTTCATGGAATTCAAAAGCTAAAGAACTGTATGAGAAGAATGGATTTTATGAATATGCTGTATCTTATGAGAAATTTATCTAAATAAGCTGAGAAGGAGATACTATGACAGAATACTTGATAGGCATGCATGAATGTTATGACCATGTTAAGTTCAAAAGAGATTATATTGCATCTGAATTTACAGGCATTGAACTATGTAACTTTACTGATATGACAGAGATTAAGAAAATCATTGATCTAAAAAATCAAATGAATTTTAAAATAGGCATTCATTTTCCATTGTATAAACCGAATTACAAGTTTAGAGATCCTTTACTGATGTCATTAGATAAAAAGGAACAGGAAATGGCAAAAAAAGCGCTGGTCAAAGAACTGGACTTTGCTAAGACAATCGATGCAGAATATCTATTGATTCATTTCCCAAAACCTATGGTTATTGATAAAAGACTTAAATGGGAACTCTGTCGATTTTCATCTGAGATGGAAACGGTAGATGAAGAGGATTACCCCTATGAAGTGTTTAGAGATAATGCCAGACGTTTATTTGATGATCTGTCCAACCTCTCAACAGAATATGGGATTCAAATTGTTCTTGAAATTGAGATGTTAAACAAGTATTTATACGAAGGCACGTTGATGGAAGAGTTGTTAACAGACTATCCTAAGATAAAAATATGTTTAGACAGCGCTAGATTACATGTGTTAAGTCAAATTGATGCTGAATTTGATTATATGAAGTTTGTAAAAAACATGGCAAAATACACTTACCTCATTCATTTAAGCAATATCCGAGTACGAGATAAAATTGAAAATGGACATTATCCAGTTTTAAAAAAGTTGAGTAACGAGCCTGGATGGTGTGATATAGATGAGTTTCTGCTAACAGTATCAGAAGAAAATACAGATTTGAAAATTTTGTATGAACATCGTTCTGATTTGATTACAGATCAGGAACTCGAAGAATGTTATGGCTGGGTCAAAAGTTATTTTGAGTCAGTATAATATTGGAAAAAGTGACTTCATTCATAAGAACTAATTATTAGGAGGAAGGAATTATCGTGACATTAAAAAAGGAAATCATAGAAACATTACATAAATTTCAAAATGGTTATAAAGAAAGAAATACAGATAATATTGATAACTTTGCAGCTGAGATGTTTTATGACTCTCAAGACACAATCGTTATAGGAACAGGACACGGTGAATGGTGCAAAGGGATAAGTGAGATAAAAGAATTGTTGTATATCGATTGGTATTACTGGGGAAACTTTAGGTTGGATATTGACTCTGCGAATATATGCTGTACAAAAGATTTTGCTACTGTCACAACAACTGCATATCTGCAGAAAGCATATGACAAAGAAAAAAACTCAAACAGTACCTTAACAAAAATTGATAAGATACTAAAATCGGATGATCAGAATGATGAGAAATTGTTTCAATCTTTAAAATCCATTGCGTATCATTTTCATGAAGAGCATGTTGGTTCAGAAGTTAAACGTAAAATAAGATTTTCAGCAACTCTCATACCGGAAGGTGATAAGTGGAAATTTATGAATATTCACTTTTCATATCCAGCATCACCACCAACTGACGTTAAGTTAATTTAACAGATGCATGTGTAAATAGAAAATATCTCTAATTATCATACTTTTAAACACAACCAAGGAGACGTACATGAACAGGACTAATTTTGACTACTGAGTTATCGGTGCTGGTAAGACAACAATCATTATTGAAACAGGCATAGGTAATCTGTATTTTGATTGGTTACCAGTTGCTGAACATCTTAGCAAAAACAATACGGTTGTTCTTTATCATAGGTTGGGATATGGCAGAAGTGAAGAAACTGAAACTAGAAGAACAACACATAATATTGCAACTGAACTATATGAATTGGTTAATACACTAGAAATAGATAAATTTATCTTATTGGCACATTCCTTCGGAGGCTTATGTGCACAACATTTTGCCTTACTATACCCTAATAAACTAAGTGGTATGATCTTATTGGATTCAGCTTCTCCTAGATTAATTGAACTTGAGGAGTTGGATACACCATTCTTAAATGAGCATTGTTCAATCGATGCTATGATCTCCATGAACTTGGCATTCTCTAAGAAGAACAAAGAAGAGATGTTAAAGCTGCAAGAAAACTCAATCAAAAAAAATAAGAAAAAACTATCAAAAGATGATTTTAAAGCCTATACAGAGTTTGTGAGTTCTTCTGTATTTTATGAAACAGTGACAAATGAGTTTTCAAAGTGGAGACACGATGGTGAAGAGATACAAAAATTGAGACTCGTTAATGATATCCCTACAAAGATAATCTGTAGAGATGAACAGATTTCAGCAGATAATTGGCATAAAAATGGTGTTCCGAAGATAGAAGCAGAAATACATGAGAAACACTGGAGATATTTACAAGAAGACTTACAATCACTTTCAAGTCAAAGTGAATTGATTATAGCAACTGGATGTGATCATATGATACACCTTGAACAACCGGAACTGGTTTATAAAACAGTAGAGTCACTTCAGAGTCAATTAATGGATTAAACAACGATTTTACTAGAAAACTGAACTATATCAATCATCATAAAATAATGGAGAAATAATATGAAGCTAAACAAGATAACAGACTATATTCTAACCTTATTTGATACCACAGATAATAAAGAGTTTCATAATGAAAGTGGCGTTACAGTTGAGAGTATCAACGAAATAAAGAAAATCGGTTATTGTACCAATCTTACTTTACAAACTATAGAAGAAGCTAAGGAGAATAACGTAGATTTCCTCATTACACATCATGATGCTTGGGATTTCATGTATGGATTGAAAGAAGCATGTAATGAGAAACTCCAAGCGTATCAAATCGCACATTATTATAACCATCTGCCATTAGATGATTGTGAGTTTGGAACGAATAATTCTTTAGTTAATAGTTTGGGATTAAAAGTCATTGAGAAGTCTCATATAGAAGATGGATTTTATTGTGGGAGAATTGCTGAGTTTGAGAATGAAATCTCTATGAAAGAACTTGTCAAAAGACTTGAGAAACTCCTTGAAGAACCTGTAAGAGCATGGCAATTTAATGATAGAAATATAAAACGTGTCGGTATCGTATGTGGCGGTGGAGGCTATTCAACAGATGTAAAAGTAGCAGTTGACAAGGCGTGTGATGTTTATATTACTGGAGAAAAGGTATTGTACACAATAGAATATGCTGAGTTCAAAAAAATGAACTTGATTATTGGAAGTCATACCTTTACAGAACTATTTGGTGTAGAGAGTTTGGCAAAGAAAATCAGTCAACAGTTTGGTGATATAGAAATAATCAAGATACAGGAAAAACATTTAGAAACAGAAAATCAAATGATGACATAGTATAAAATGCTGTTTGTCATTAAAAGCTATAGATAAGAATCACTTTAAACCTAACATTATTTGTTCATAGCAAGAATCGTCGAGTGTATTCTCCGTTTGTTGTATAGAATTAAGTTATATTTAGGAGGAAACAAATGAGTAATCAACTAATTATGAATAAGACACTTACATTTGTGGAGAACAATTTGAGTGAAACTTTGGACTTGGAAGTATTATCGAGATACAACCACTATTCCAAATTTCACTTTCACAGATTGTTTGCTTCAGAAATTGGCACTTCAATCATAAAATATATTCGATTAAGAAGAGTTGTTCGTTCCACAAGTATGCTTCAGTCTACGGATATCAGTATTACTGAAGTGGCTTTAATTAGTGGTTTTACAAATATTGATACTTATATCAGAAGTTTTAAAAGATATTATGGTATCACTCCTATTGAATACAGAAAACTTAAACAACAATTAGACGATGGAAAAGAAAAGGAGTGTACAACAATGTTAAATTATTTTGGAACAATTAAACTTTGTAAGGAAGAAGAAAAGGTCGAAAGTATTCAGTTCATTGAAAAAATGATGTCATTATCAAAACACGCTCATAGATATGGATTATTTTCATTAGAAGAACAACTTGGAAATGAAGACTCGTTGTATCTTAAAAAAGCAGTTGAATTGATGGTAGATGGCACCGATATACAGACGTTGAAAAAGATATTGATTAACCTCATTGAAGCATCGGAATTGACTCCGGTTGAACTCTTTGAAAGAGTCCTTTATTTGGAGGGTGTACTGCTTATACATCAAGGACACTATCCATGGGAAATTAAAGAGATCTTAAGTTCATACTTCGGTGAAATATACATGGATAAAATTGCTGCACATTTTGATATTCAGAAAAATGTAAAAGAGTCAGTTGAAAAGTATTTAGATAGTGAGGTTTATCTATCTAATAGCCTACGTTTAGAAAATGAAATCAAAGGTATTGATAAAAGATCTTTACAACGACTCATCAGAGAATGTGATGAGATAGCATTGGCGATTGCCTCATTGGGATTAAATAAAGAGATTAGAAAAGATATTATCGACTGTCTATCTGATAGAAATGTTTTGATATTTATGGAGATAATAGATCTTATTGAAAAGATTAATTTACCAAGTATCGTTGATTCTCAAAATGCAATCATTAATGTTGTTAGAAAATTGCGTGAGGAAAATGAAATCAAATAATACTCTATGGATCTTATATCAGTACTCCTTACAGAGTAATGAAAACATATACTAAAATAGTAGCTGCTCATTAGAGCAGTTTTTCTTGCCGTGACATAGTAAAATATACTAAATAAGTTCAGAAATGGATGTGAAGATGTTATAACCACAATAGGAGAAAACTATAAGAATTTTATGAGGTTGAAATGAAAATAAAGTTTGAAATGAAATATAGTATGAGTGATGAAGTAAATGGAAAACATTATGTGGAAATACCAATGAATGTTTGGAAAGCATTTAATCAGAAAGGTAGGATCAAATCTAATTGTTTTTTGAATGGCATGATGTATCAAACATCCTTGATTCCAAAAGGAGAAGGGAAATATGTTTTTCAGTTAACAAAAAAAATGATCAAAGAGACATCATTAACCGAAGGGCAAATCGTTGCTATTGAAATGACCAAAAGTGAACCGATGAAAATGAACAAATCAGAAGAAGTGGTGAAAAAAAACATAAGTTTTAGAAAACAACCGACGTCGCGCAGTTGTGGACAGGCTTGTGTTGCGATGTTGTTAGATAAAAGTGTTGAGGAGATATTTGAACTTTTTGGAAAGAAGCCACTTGGCATTGGAAAAATAGTAGACATATTAAACTCCTTTGGTATTAAGAATGCACAAAAAAATACACGGATTTCAAAGAAAAATCCAATACCGAGTCCTATTAGTCTGTTGACATTAAAACAAAACGGACACTATCACTTTGTTGTATACGCAAATGGGAAAATTTATGATCCCGCTAGAGGTATTTTAAATGATATACCAACAGGAATGGAAATTTCTTTGTATTTGGAAATAACATATAGATAAGTGACTCTTAATACATCACCATTAATACAATGGAGGTAACTATTGAGTAATGAGAAACGTATAAACCGACAAACCGAAATAGAAGCACAAGAGATGAATATCATAATGGATCATATGTGCAAGGGTCTAGAAGTACAAGAGGTGACCTTAATTGCAGAAGGATTGAGTACAACAAATTATAAAGTTAGGGTAAAGGAGCAAGAACAAAGATATTTAGTGAAGATTTATCCTTTAGACCGTTTGGATAATACGATTGAGTATTCATTCATGAGCAAGTTGAGAGGCTCTATAAATGTACCAAAAATACATATTTTTGATACCACCAAAACACTTATAAAATATGATTATATGATTATGGATTTTATTGAAGGTAGCACTTTAAGTCATTATGTAAAACAACAAATGACTTTCGATAGCGATCTAGCGTATAAGCTTGGTAGCAGTTTGTCCAAAATTCATGATGATAAGTTTAATAGGATAGGCCTTTTAGATAAGCATCACAAGATAAAAAAACTCTTATCCCTATTATCTGAACTAATTAATTTTTATCAATCAACTCATGCTGGATCTCATTTGAGTTTAAATAGTGTAAAACACTTAGAATTCATTGATAATAGGTATAAAGATATATTAAGAAACATGGATCATGATTGTGTGTTGTCGCATGGCGATTTTAATCCCAACAACATCATTGTAGATGAGATGTTAAACTTATGGTTTATCGACTTTGAATACTCGATGTCAGCACCTAAATATTTGGATATTGGGAAGTTTTTTCGAAAAAGATCATCTTACAATGATTATATGACTGCTGAGACAATCGATAGTTTTACAAAAGGCTATCAAGAGAATTCTAAAGAAGTATTACCAATGAATTGGTTAGAATACTCTAAAGTAGTAGATATCACAAGTTTGTTGAGTCTGATTAATAAAAAGGAAACTCATAAAGATTGGGTTGAATATGTTGAAAAAACAATAGAGGAATTTGTGTTATCTATTAAGTGAAAAATAACAGAGAAACTGGAGGACAACATGGCTGTTATATGTAAAGAGATAAATCAGGTGGAATTTAGATTGAAAGAAGATCATGATTTCACTTGGCTGAAAGAGTATGGAAAAGTATTTGAGGTATTTGATCAACAAACATCAGGTAATATCTGTTTTGGAATCACAAAAGATAATACACGATACTTTTTAAAATATGCTGGTGCTTCAACACTTAATTTCGAAGGGCATCCACAAGAAGCAATATATCATTTGAAAAAATCAGTCAAAATATATGATGATATCAATCACCCCAATCTAATCGAACTGGTCGAACATGGTCCTATCTCAAACGGTTATGTTGTTGTTTATCAGTGGCGTGACGGCGAATCTCTTCATTCTCATATGAAGTATACAAAAGAAGAAAAATATACAAATCCCGCGTCTCCTAATTATAGATTTAACAGACTGAGTATGGATAATAAACTAAAGTGTCTTGAGACTATCATAGAGTTACATTTGGAAGTTGTTGAAAAGGGATATGTAGCTGTAGATTTTTATGATGGCAGTTTGATGTATGATTTTTCTAAAAATGATCTGGTGATATGTGATATTGATATGTATAACAAAGGTCCCTTTATTAATGAAATGGGTAGAATGTGGGGCTCATCAAGACTTATGGCACCAGAAGAATTTAATAGAGGTGAACTCGTAGATGAAGTGACAAACGTTTATTTATTAGGAGCCATGTCATTTGATATATTGGGCAATAGTCGAAATAAAGTGAAAGATGAATGGCAAGCCAGTGAAAGTTTATATGAAGTAGCAAAAAAAGCCGTTCAAGATGATAGAACACTTAGATACCAATCGCTAAAAGAATTTCAAATCGCTTGGAGCGATGCAAGAAAAAAGATGTAATATAGCAACACGTGTATACATAAAGCATTAAATGACAAACTAAGAGATTATATGACAGAGGAGAATAAATGAGATTTGGAAATTTAACTTATATTGAAATTAAAGAGAAAGTAAAAGAAAATTATGTTTTATTCATACCAACTGGTTGTACGGAACAACAAGGACCACATCTAACCGTTGATTTTGATACTTGGTTTGCAGAAGAGTTATTAGATGAAGTCACAGAGTTAGCAAACCAAAACCAAGGTATGAAGTATTTGGTTGCACCAACACTTCCATTTGGTACAGCATTTGAACATGTGAATTATGGTGCAGGGTATATTGATTTACCTCAAAGTGTCTTTGAAGAGGTCTTATACCATATGCTAAAATCATTTTCAGATCAAGGCTTTAAAAAGATGATTATATGGAGAGGATGCGGTGGTCACAATGTTCAAAGAATCATTGAACGATTTAATGAGGCTTTTGCAGGTATATCTAAGGTAGAGACACTACATCACCCGTTTTATGATGTATGGTGTGAATTTATGAGTCCTGAGATTTCAGGAGGACATGCAGATAGTTTTACCACATCAATAACCATGTTTAAACATCCTGAAAAAGTAAGAAAAGATCTTATTTCCAATCCAAACAGCAAAGAACCTGCATGGGATGATCCAAAATTAGATTTCCGTCAATATTCAGAAACAGGTGTCATCGGTGATCCGACATACTCAAGTGTAGAGTTAGGAGAAAAACTTTGGCATAAGACTGTAGAGAAAGTATTGGAAATGCTACAGAATGATTAATGGAATCAATTGTAATGAATGAAGGTACTATTAAGTATGTTACTTCAAACAGTAAAGAATAGAACTATCACATAATGCTATCAAATACAAAATAGAATTGTATTTAATTATAAATAAACATAAGAAGAGAAAGAGGTCATATGATGAATGAAATGCAACTGCTTAATAATACAATAGATTTAATAGGTGATGACGGGACTTTAGAAGCATACACTTACTTAGTTTCAAATATAAGTGCATTAGATGTTATATCAAGTCAAGTATACAATTTTCTATATTGCTTAGCTGCTACTTCAGAGAAAAAAGAGGAAGCTCTGGATTGGTTAGAAAAAGCTATAGTGGAAAATGAACTATGGTATAGACCTGAAGTATTTGAAGATGAGGATTTGGATACTTTAAGAGAAGACAATCGCTTTAAAACATGTTGTGATCTATCAGAAGAAAGATATCTTAATGCATTAAAAGACACAAGGACTTTATGTACTTGGAAGAACAAAACACATGATGGAATTATATTATCTTTACATGGTAATCAGCAAAATAATGAAATCAACAAAGTTTATTGGGATTTTCTAAAAAGTGATCATTTACAAGTTGGGTATATACAATCTGAAGAATTGGATTCATATCAATTATTCAGATGGGAAGATAATGGTTCAGGACCAGATCAACTCCATAAAACACTTAAAAATATTGAATGGAACGCCTATGAACAGAAAATATTAAGTGGATTCTCAGCAGGTTGTAATACTATTTTGAGAACTCTTAAGGATAAACACATCAACTGTGATAAAATTATTATGATGGCACCATGGATGCCGATTGTTGAAGAACATGTGACAGAGATAATAGAAACTCTGAAGATCAAGGGTATAGAAGTGTTAATAATCTGCGGTGAAGAAGATGAAGATTGTTTACCTCAATGTCAATTGTTTGAAACAAAAGCAAAAGAATTGGGTTTAAAAATTAAGACACATTATATGGATGGATTGGGACATGATTATCCTGAAAACTTCCAAGAATTAGTTCTGAGTTTTATGGTTTAATAATTAAGGAGGTTATTTGTTGATTCATAAAAAAATAAAAGACTGGGAAGACAATGTTGGACCGGAACTGATGAAAACAATAGGCATAAAAGATACCAGTATTGTGATGGATCTGGGGTGTGGATTTGCACATTATGCAATAGCTTTAAAACATGTTATTGGACCAACAGGCAAAGTGGTGGCAATTGACAGCAATAAAAGAATATTGGGTTTGGTTAAAAATAGATTCTTAGATGAGAACATAAAAGGAATAGAGTTAAAGGTAACTCCTATTGAAGCGTTAACCGAAGATGACTTAAAACAGGCAGACTTCATTTTATTATATGATTTATTACATGGTAATGAATTTAACCGACATGAATTTTTAGGTAAAATTAGAACCTGGATAAAGTCAGACTGTATTGTGTCTATATTACCGTTTCATTTTTCGAATTTTAGAGACCGAGAGGGTAAAAAAAAGAAATACACACTTAAAAAAATTATCGATGAAATGAATGCATTGGATTATGATTTTGTTGATTCATTTGATCAAGTCGGTATACACTTCGAAAAATATCATAGTCCACATATCATGCAAAAAGGTGAATTAACATTCGAAGATTTGGAAGTAGGCACCATCTTAAATTTCAAAAGAAAGTGATTATTTCAAAAGATAATTCTAAATCTAGATTTAATAGGGATATCAGTAGGCTAACAAGTGTTACAGGCTTTACTATTAGCCTTATATGAAGATATCTAATGAAAGTGATAATATGAGTCGTTAGAGAAATTAATAAGCAATCAAATTAATTGTGGGCTTTATAAGTATAGGTATTAAAGGAGGAAAACAGTGAATGTTTCTGGCATATGTCTAGTTACAGAAGATGTGAAGAGTTTGGTTGAGTTTTATGAAAAGTTATTTGATACAACCGCTGAAGGAGACCATCGCTATGGTTATATCATATTTGGTGATATTCATTTTTCTTTCTGTTCGGATGAAATAGAAAAAAACATTGCACCAGATTACAATTTACCGAGTCGAGGTGGTAGATGCATCATAGAAATGAGAGTTGATGATGTCCATAAAATGTATAGTAGAGTCTTAGAATTGAACTGTACTATCCCTAAACCATTAAAAACAGAAGTTTGGGGTGTTACCTCTTTTTGGGTAGAAGATCCTGAGGGAAATATTATTAGTTTTCTAACACCACCCAAATAATAGTTAAAAGGTCTAGGTGAAATTTATCTATTACACAGGAGATATATATGAAAAGAAGAATCATCTATTTAAGCATTTTAATACTTGTCGTAATATTGATGTATGCATTGTTTTCAGTTAGAGTGAATATACCAGTACCATCTGAAAATGCAGTACAGATAGAATACAAGGATATTACAACTGAATACTTTGAAATATCTAGATTTAGTATTAGAGACTTACTCATGAATAAAGTAGATATTCTATACATTGACGGACACACCAGTGATAATACCCTCATTAAGTTTAAAAACTGTAAACCTTATGAGACGTTTGAAGTCTATCTAATAGAGGATACTCTGGTACTTTTTTATAATGAGAAAAAAGAAGGAAAAAGAGAAGATAGATATTTTTCCATAGAAGGCAGACCTGGCAATAAAAATGGTGATAATATTCAAGTTATAAAAAATGACAAAAGTATCTATAATATTATTGTAGGTTATGGAATAGAATAAGGTTCTAAAATAAATATAATAAAACAATCTAATGTGATTTCAATAGAGAAAAAATTACGAAGGATAAGATAGAGGTGATACTTGTGAAGCTCTTAGAATTTAGAGATTCGGACCTAAAGATACTTATAGAGACGCTGGCATCAAAACAAGATCAAATTGTACTTGTTAAATGGGCAGCCGATTGTGCTGAAAGAGTACTTTGTTATTTTGAAGAGTATTTTACAGAGGATAATAATCCTAAAAATGCAATCAAGACTTGTAGAACATGGATAGATCAAGACGTTTCTGTGACAGAAGCAAGAAAAAGAGCGTTTGAGTCACATGAAACTGCCAGAAATATTGAAATGATTAATATTTCAGCATGTTATGCAGCCCGGTCAGCCGCACAGGCAGTATCTACTATACATGTGTCTGGACATGCAGTTCATGCTGCCACCTATGCTGTAAAGGCGAAATTCTATAAAGAAAATACCAATAGAGATGAAGAAGTCGAAATAGAAAGAACTTGGCAATACAAACGATTGAAAGAATTGACAGAACAAAACCTAATATTGTAAATAAAGGACAATGAATGAGCAAAATATATATTATTGGTATCGTAGCAAGTGGAAAAACCACACTCTCAAGAAAAATGGCTAAAATGACACATGTAAAAGCATACGAGTTAGATGAAGTTGTATGGCCATTAGTAAATGGTCAGCAAGTTAAGAGAACACCAGCTGAGCAACTAGATGAACTTCAGCGTATTGATAATACGGGTTCATGGATCATAGAAGGAACATACAGAAAGAACTGTCGCTCAGTATTAGATAACGCAGATCAAATTGTTTTTTTAGATCCACCTTTGTTATTAAGATGTGTTAGAATTGTAACTAGATTTATTAAACAGCAATTAAAATTAGAAACATGTCGTTACAAATCAGATCTTAAGATGTTAAGATGGATGTTCGAATGGACAGTAGAATTTGAACGAGATAGAGATCGATTTGATAAGTTACTGAAACCATACGAAGAAAAACTAATCGTTTTAAAACATGCAAGAGAAATAAAAAACTATATGAATCAATTAGGAGATCAATATGAAACAGAAATTACAGGATAAGTCTTTATTTATCAAAATCTTATCGTTGGCTTTACTACTGACACTTGTTAATGCGATGTATTATCAATTCATAATGTCGGGAGATAAGTCTGATTTAATACTTTCAAATGTCTTAATTCAAGTTGTACTGATGATGATAGGCTTCATAGCATTTAGTAATAAGTACAGATTACTTGCGATTGCTTTTATCAGTTATTTTACCTTCAATACAGTTTATTATGCTTATGTCAGTATCTTAGACTATATAGAAGTTTCGGAACTCTATATTACCAACGACTTGATTTTACCACTCGTTATAACTGTGATAAAAATATTAGCAGGACTATGGATCTGCTTGTCAGGTTACTACATTTTGAATGAGAAGAGCAATTGGGTTAAAGATGAAAAAAAAGAGAAGAGTTAGATGTCAGGGTATTGTGATAAAAGAGAACCGTATTTTGGTTTTAAGACAGTTTAACAGTAGAACAAAAGAAGAATATTGGATGTTACCTGGAGGCGGAAAAGAAGAACATGAAACTTCAGAAGAAGGTGTTGTTAGAGAACTGAAAGAAGAAACCAATCTAGATGTAAAAGTATTGGACCTTATAGAAGATGATTCTGAACCGGGAGTCGACGGTTATAAGACTTATAAGACCTTTATATGTGAGCCACTGAACTTAGAAGAAATGCAAGCAGGGAAAGAAGATAGTGGTGTGACCTTTATTTTAGAGTTAGTTTGGGTTGATATCCATAATGAAAAAGGTTGGAATAACTATCTTCTTAAAAATCAGTTTTATCCATCGATGAAAACGATTCAAACAGTACTCATCAATAGAAACAAACCTTTGGAGACTCATGAATAATCATGAGTCTTTTTAAATATTAAAAATTAAGGTGTTTTTTCCAAAATAAGTGAAACTGAAAATGCTATAAGTTATAATTGAAAGTAGAATTATCAAAAAAATCAAACAATTCAGGAGTCAATATAGATGAACTGTCCAACTTGTCAAAGAGAAATGAATTTTGTTGAATTTTATATAAATCCTATCCCTTTAAACTAAGTGATTGGACTTTATGAATAATTGGAATAGTAATCATAGTTTACCCTGTTGATTACTATGCATGGGGAAAAAACAGTTCCTTAACTGTCGAAATTGGAGGTTGCATGAGAATCATACTGGGTGCAGGAGAAACAACATACGAAGGCTGGGTAGCAACACAGGAATCAGAACTGAATTTACTAAAAGCAGAGGATTGGGAAACACGTTTTGAAGAAGAAAGCATTGATGCTTTGCTTGCAGAACATGTTTGGGAACATATGACATATGAAGAGGGTGTAATAGCTGCAAAGTTATGTTATAAATACTTGAAAAAAGGTGGCTATATCAGATGTGCTGTACCAGATAAGAATTTTAACGATGAGTGGTATCAGAATATGGTACAAGTTGGTGGACCTGGACCAAAGGATCATCCAGCAGCCTCTCATAAAGTAGTCTATGATTACAAGGAGTTTATAGATGTATTTGAACGAGCTGGATTTAAAGTAGACCTTTTGGAATATTGTGATGAGACTCATCAATTCCACCATGACTACTGGGATGAACTGAAAGGCAAAATAAATAGATCGTTTAGATTTGATACAAGAAATAATGAGACCGGTTTAAAAATGGTGTCCATTATCATAGATGCTAAGAAGGAGTTGTAATGAAAAAAATTCATATTTCAGAAAAGTTAGATCAAATCCATAATATGTGGACACCAAAATTATCAGTCAACTCAATGATTATCATATAAAACTGGCTAAAATTTGTGGTGATTTTACTTGGCATGATCATAAAGGTACCGATGAAATGTTTTATGTCATAAAAGGCAGAATGATAATAGAATTCAGAGATGAGACAGTTCACTTAGAGGAAGGTGACTTATATGTTGTTAAGAAAGGCAGAGAACATAAACCCTTTGCTGATTCTGAATGTCACGTTATGTTGATTGAAGTAATGGATACCATTAACACTGGTGATGTCACAAGTGATCAAACAGCTTCAAATAAGGATTGGATTTAGACCAGATAGGTTAGAAACAAGTTATGACAAAGTATCACTAGAAAGTGATCCTCAAATCATTTATATTATTTTTTAGAGATAACAGTTGAAAGGAGATGTCATGAAAACATTTGAAACATTAAAACCCATTAAACGTTCAAAACTTAGAGCTTTTTTCGGTAAAAAATATTATGTTTATAAACGTTATTTAAATTGGTCTCTCGGTACAACAACTTTTTCAAAAAAGATAAAAAAAGAACCACTAGAACATTTAATCACAATACATCAAAGTCCTCTTTATAGGGTGTTAAAAGATGTAGACATGTGGATGCAAGATAATAAGGTCATCAATCTGGAAATTGCAATGAAAGCCATCGATGGCATTGTTATTAAACCTGGAGAAACCTTTTCGTATTGGAAACTCATTGGAAGACCGAATAAAACAAAAGGATATGTTCCTGGAATGGTGTTACATTATGGGAAATTTAAAGAGGGTATTGGCGGTGGCTTATGTCAGTTATCTAATTTAATTTTTTGGATGACACTTCATTCGCCATTAACAGTTGTTGAAAGACACCGACATGGATTTGATGTTTTCCCTGATTCCAATAGAACACAACCTTTTGGAAGTGGTGCTACCTGTGTTTACAATTATAGAGATTTGCAAATTACCAATGAAACAGAAGAAGCTTATCAAATTAAATTACATATGAGTGAAGATCATTTAATAGGTCAAATCACTTCTGAAAAGGAAAATTGTTTTAAATACGAGATTTATGAAAAGAACCATGAAATACTTATGAGTTCATGGGGGAGTTATATCAGACATAATGAAATTTATAGAAAAGTATTTAACACAGAAGGGTTTAAACTTTATGATGAGTTCATTTGTGAAAACAATGCTTTGATGATGTATGAACCGTTACTGACATATGAAGTAGAAACTGAAAAAGGGGTATAAATGCTGGTAATCAATGATGAGAATAAACGATTCAGTTTTAGAGTAGCAGGACTTGCAATCCATCAGAACAAAGTTCTGTTACATCGGTATGAAACGGATGAATTCTGGGTTTTACCAGGAGGTAGAGCAGAACTATTGGAATCTACTGAAGAAACAATTCTACGAGAGATAAAAGAAGAATTAGATGAAGATGTTAGTATAAATAGATTGTTATATGTTAATGAAACTTTTTTTGAACATCAAGAGAGGATAGTACATGAGCTATGCTTCTATTATCATATTGAATTTGAAGAGGGATCTGATATTTTAAACAGAAAAACGACTTTTGAAAGAAAAGAACTCGATGGTAGTGTATTAACTTTCAAATGGTTTGATTTAGAGTCTGTAGAAGCATTGGAAGTCTATCCAGTCTTCATTAAAAAGAGTATAAAAAATTTACCTCAACATATAAATCACATTGTTGAAGATACTATTGAAAGGCAGAAATATGTTAGATAAAACAGTTAAACACTATGGTGTTATGATGGTTCAAAAAGAAAAGGTATATCCGTGTTATCACTTACCAAAAGGATATACCTTTAGTTATTACCAAATAGGTGATGAAGACGAATGGGCAGCAATAGAAACTGCTGTCGGAGAATTTGAAAATCAGCCAGAAGGTAAAGAATATTTCCTTAGAACCTTTGGACAAGAGCTAGATGAAACGATGAGAAGGTGTTTATTTGTAAGTGATGAACATCAAATCAAAATAGCCACTGCTTCAGCTTGGTTTGGTATGTTTGAAGGTAAAATACATCCTAGAATTCATTGGGTAGCAGTACATCCGAAACATAGAGGTAAAGGTATATGTAAAGCACTTATGAGTGAAGTATTAAAGAGATACTCAGAGCTAAAAGAAGAAGAACAAGTTTATTTAACAACACAAACATGGAGTTACACAGCTATCAATATCTATAAAACATTTAACTTTTTCCCTTATAATGACGGTAAAAAGGGTAAAGTGAAAGGTAGTGCAGGTGATTTTGAATTAGACTTTGATGCTGCATGGACACTCATTGATGATAAAATAGAGACATATAAAAAACGTTAGAGTGCATCAGTTTAAAGAAAGTAGGAAATTGTAATGGAAAAGAAATGGTTAGAATGGGCAAAAGAACTTCAAACACTTTCTCAATGTGGATTGGCCTATTCCAAAGATAAATTTGATATTGAAAGATTTGAACGTATACGATCGATCAGCGTTGAAATAATGAGCACTTACACAGATATCGATATAAAGAAGATGACACATTTATTTGCAGGTGATGAAGGATACCATACGCCAAAGGTTGATATCCGTGCAGCAATATTTAAAGATAATAAAATACTGTTGGTCAAAGAAATACTCGATGGCAAATGGTCTTTACCTGGAGGCTGGGCTGATGTAGGTCATACCGTCTTCGAAAATATAGTAAAAGAATCAAAAGAAGAAGCCGGTGTTGATGTCAAGCCAGTAAAGGTGATTGCTATCTTAGACCGTAACAAAGTAATACATGATGATTACCCATATACCGTCTATAAGATATTTGTAGAAAGTGAGTATCTATCAGGTGAGTATGAAGAAAATATTGAAACCAGTGAAAGTGGTTTCTTTGCTTTAGAGGAGTTGCCAGAATTGTCACATTCACGTAATACAATAGAACAAATTACCATGTGCTTTAAAGCCAAAGATGATATCAATCATGTAGTTATCTGTGACTAGTTTGTAATTAGGTACTCTTAAAATATAACTTCAAACAAACGGATGAACTGTTAGGTTGAAAACCGATAAGATTAAACGGAGGCCTTATGACACTAAAAGAATTGGTACAGTTATGTGACTTTAACATCTTTTTCAAAGAGTTGCAGTTATACTATAGCGAAATAGATGAAGACAGTAGAGAAAGAGTACAAAGAGGATTTAAAGATCTTAAAGAGTTAGAACCGAGTGAAGTGAAGGAACAGTTTGAGATTAAAATCATTTTTATAGAAGATGAAGGGTATTATGATGTCTCTGGTAATAAACAAGATGAAGATCAATTGTACAGTCTGATGTTTGTTGATTGGAAAGATTGGTTAACCTTTACAGTAGACAACTCTGTCTTTAAGCAAATGATGCCTGAAGAAGTAATGGCTCATATTTACTGGGAATTGACATGGAATGGCTTTACATATGAAGAAACAAAAGAAAGCCAATTGGAGAAAGAATTAGAAGCTTCTTATATAGGTGCTTTAAAATCTTTAATAAGTGAACTTAGATATAAGAAGAAAATAGAGATAAAAGACTTAGAAGAGTTTATAGAAAAATATCAAAATACAGAATCGGAAGATGTTAAGTTAGCAATAGAATTCTCTATGGAAGAATTGGTACGACATACGATTTTATCAGTCGAAGTATTACAGTATCTAGAAGAAGCATTAGAAGATAAAGACTTGAAACGACTTCTTAAGGAAAGCAGAGAGAAATGATAAAAGAAAACTTTACAACATACTATAATTCTTATTTAAATCATAATAGGGAAACTACTGTAGTATCGTGTGAACAGAGGAAAGTACCCCTGAATGAACACTACTATTACCATGTCATTGCTACAGAAATAGATGGTAGTGATATTTATTCAATCCATCCAGAATTGTATGATTCTTTTATGATGTTAAAACAACAAGAGTCTATAAAGAAAACATTGCAACTATTTCAGTTAGAACATCCATCACTAACGTTAAGACACTTTTATAGAATGTCTTCTGGTGCTTCTACAAGTAAACTAAACAATGAAGCAAGAGTATTTACAGAAGAGGATTTAGAGTATAGTATACAGACATTAACGGAAGAAGAAAAAATAAGTCATCGTAAGAGACAACAACGTTGTATAAAAGAGAAAAATAAGTTTATTGTAAAAAAAGAAAATCAAATAATTGCAATCGCTAGAATAACAGATATTGATTATGGTGGAGGTAACATTGCAGTCTATTCCAATCCAGAATTTAGGCGTAAAGGGTATGGGAAAATGGTTGTTGAAAAATGCATCGATTGGTGTGTTGACCATAATATTATCCCGATTTATTTAGTAGATGTACATAATATAGCTTCTGTGAGATTAGCGGAGTCATTAGGATTAGAGTGTTATTCAGAAGAATATGCACTGAGTATAGAAATTTAAGTGAGGTCATATGAAACTAGCCATATTTTCAGATATACATGGCAATTTAGAAGCGCTTACTGCTATTATAGATGATATAAAAAATAAGGAAATAACAGAAATATACGCTTTAGGTGACACAATCGCAATTGGTCCCTCGTCAAAACTTTGTTTAGATACCATTGTTAGAGAACGTATTAGAATGACAAAAGGCAATCATGAAATGTACTATCTTATTGGAACAGAACACTATAATGATATGTCTGAAAATGAAGCCAAACATCATAAATGGATTAGAATGCAATTGAATGAACATTCCAAAAGATTTGTTGAATCTTGCCCATTAGAGTACACTTATGAAGCCCATGAGAAACAAATAAAAATGATGCATTTTGCTCATGATGGCGTCGATTTTGTAAATTCAGCAGATTTAAAAGATATATCTGTTATGTATCCCGAGTCGGGTTATTTAATCGTTTATGGTCATGAACATGGTGGCACTGAATTAAAAGAAGTTAATCAGACTCATTATCTTGGTCTTGGATCAAGTGGTTGCAGGAAAGACAATCAGACCTTCTATACTATAGTTGAACTGACTGATGCAGGATTTAACATTGAAAAAATATGGGTGACCTACAATAGAGATCAGTTTCTCAATAAGATGAAATCGATAGAGTATCCTGAAAAAGATTTTGTATCAAGAATCTTCTTTGGCATTGAAGAAGGAGAATAAAATGAAAGCAATAAAAGAAACCATAAAACTAATTGTACAACTGATGACAGCGATTGTTATTGTTATGATACTCAACAGTTATGTATTTGCTTTTAGTGGAGTGAGTGGTCAATCTATGAACAATACATTAAATAATGGAGATTTTTTATTGGTTGAAAAAATCAGTTATTATACAAATATGCCGGAAAAAGGTGATATTGTTATTTTTCTAAAAGGTGAAACCAATGAAACGTTACTAGATCAATTTTCAACCACCTTAGCAGATTACAATTTGAAAATTCATGGAGAGGTTAGAGAAAATCGTTTGGTAAAAAGGGTTGTCGGACTGCCAGGTGATATCATTACCATACACAACAATCAGGTTTATGTGAATGATGAAATGTTAGCGATTGAGTCTTCCATTGAACCGACAACAACAAGAAGTATTGTCTTTCCATTAACAGTACCAGAAAATCAAGTATTTGTACTTGGAGATAATAGACCCAACAGTAACGACAGTCGTACATTTGGCTGTGTAGACGTGAATAGTATTGAAGGTAAAGTACTTCTAAGACTATGGCCATTCAACAGTTTAGAAAGCTTTAATTAAACATTTTCTTCATTTTATGATATGATATAAAATAGAAAAAGTAAAAAGAGGTGGACTATATATGAAATTAGTAAGTGATTATCGAGTAAGAATATCCAAGTGGTTATACTTGACTATTATTCCTCTAGTGGTGTATTTTGTTTTATTCAGAGCATATATTTATGATTTAGTTGCTGGAGGCATTATATTTGTATATTGGACTTTATTAGTCATGTTTATCAGTCGTTATATAAAAGTATGGTTTCAAAATCAATTGGAAAAGAAAATGCATTTAGATCCTGTTGTCTACTATAAAACATTAAAACCAAAATCATTTCCAACTAAAATGGTTTCATCAATAGATATCCAAAAGATTGAAGGATATCCTGTTATCGTGTTGATGGCTGTTCAGATCATAGCAATTATGTTGTCATACTCTGCTTTAGGAGATGTTTATCTAACAAAGGTATTGGTTGGCGGATTTATCTTATCCTTTGATATCAATTACTCGAATTTCTGTTATATCAAAAAGACATTGGATTATCCAAATGCAATGTATGAATACAATAAAGTTTCGGTTAAAATTTATGATACACCAATCAATGGAGAATATATATCTTAGAAGTTGTGGTCATCACAACTTTTTTTTTAATATAATAAGAGAAGGGGCATGAGATGGAATCGATTATAAGTCAACTTATTGATAATATATTAGAGATAATACCTATAGGACATCATGAATTAAAAAGGCATCTGGTTTATCGAATCAAAACAGAAAAACAAGATTATGTTATTAAGTTCTATTATGTGAAAAATAGATTTGAAAGTGAAGTCAAAGCACTTCAACTACTGAAAAACTTTCAAGTACCCGTACCTGAAGTTATAAAACATGGAGTCATAGAAGGTCATGAGTATATCATGTATCGTTATGAAGATGGTATTACATTAGATAAAGTAATTCATCAAATAGATTCAAATAACTTAGAAGCTCTTTATATACAGGTCGGTGCTTACCTTAAAATGATTCATTCAATTGGAGAAAACGAAGCCTTTGGTCGTTTAGCAGTACAATCATATAATTCTCATAAAGAAGCGATGGATTATGAAATCTCTAGAATTTATCATCATCTAAAACAACACGAACATCCAGATGAAATAATAATAAGTCGAGGCAAACAAGCACTCGAATGTGAAAAGAATAAGATGAGGATGTCAGTAAAAGGCCTGTGTCACTTGGACTATGGTTCAAGAAATATACTGGTTCACAAAGTCAATAACCGTTATGAGATAGTGAAAATAATAGATTTTGAACAAGCTGCTATCACTGATATTAAAAGAGATCTTGTTAATGTGTATCAGAAGTTTACAAAAAACGAAAAGGATTTAAAATCATTTTCAGAGGGGTACGGAGAAGATATTTTAAGACATGTTCATAACGATGAAGCAAGAATTTATCATTTACATTATGGTCTTTCTATTTGTAGTTGGTCATTACCCGTAGATAAAAAACATTATCAAGAAGGTATCAGCATTCTCAAGGAGTATATAGATGATAGAAGTACTAAGTGAAAACGATTATAGTCTAATCCCCGATGTTTACGCAGATGGATTTGATGATGCACCTTGGGCTATGGATTGGTATCAGATTCCTGAGTTCAATGCAGAAACCGTATGGGTTTATAAGGAAAATGGAAAAATAGTAGGATTTATTATTTCATTTTTATCCGATGAGAAACCTTATATTTCAGTCTTAACAGTTAAACAAAGTTATCAAAGAAAAGGCATAGCCAGAAAACTTTTAAATCATACACTGGAATATTGGCAGGATTACGAATCAATTTACATCCATGTGGATCATGACAGTAAAAAAGCATTTGAGTTATATATAAGTGTAGGATTTGAAGTACAGGAAATAAGAAAAGACAATTATTATATGAAAAGAGTGAGTTTATGAAAGCAATAATCTTATCTGGTAGTTTAAGACAAAACAGCAATACAGAGATTCTCTTAGAATCTGTTGTTGAACATTTAGAAAGAAATCATTATGAAGTGACTTTTATGAAGATAAAAGAAAAACATATTGAACCTTGCACAGCTTGTTGGACATGCCAGGATATATTTGACTCACATGGTTGTCCCCAAAAAGACGATATGCATGAAATATATGAAGGTGTATTGGAATCGGATGTTATTTTATTTGCAAGCCCAATTTATTCTTGGTACTGCACACCACCGTTAAAAGCGGTGATGGATAGACTGGTTTATGGCATGAATAAATATTATGGCAAAGAAAGAGGACCGAGTTTATGGGCAGATAAAATCTGTGGCTTGGTAACCACTTGTGGTTATGAAATAGAAGCAGGAGCAGGTGTACTTCATGAAGGTTTAAAAAGATATTGTGAACATTCAAGTTTGAATTATATTGGCATGTGTGCAGAACGAGATATTGCTGGGAAAGAACATTTCAGAAGAGATGAAGCAGTAGAAAATACCAGACAATTTGTTGATAGAATAATAGAAGCAAGAGGAGTTTAAAATGGAAAAATTGATCTTAGTAGATGGACATAATATGTTGTTCAGATTATTTTTTGGAATGCAGCGTTCAATTAGACACGAAGATGGTCGAGATGTTAAATGTGCTGTTGGCTTTGCCAGTAGTCTAAAAAAACTGGTTGATGAATTTGATGCCAATAAGTTATTGGTCTTATTTGACAGTGTCACGAGCACAAAATCAAGAATAGAAGCTTTTCCCGATTATAAGCAAAATAGAATAGACTATTCTCAAGTAGAGCCTGAAGACAATCCTTTTACACAATTGCCAGATGTCTATAAAACATTGGATTTTTTAGATATTGGTTATTTGGAAGCTGATGGATTTGAAGCAGATGATTATATCGCATCCATCTGCAAAACTTATCAAGAGAATTATGAGATTATTATCGTGTCGACGGATTCAGATTTTAATCAACTGATCAATGAACGTGTAAGTGTCTATAAACCTAGAGGTAAACATAGCATGATGTTAACACCGGTAGTCGTTGCGGAAAAGTTTGCTGTTAAACCAGATCAGATTATTGAATACAAATCACTAATAGGAGATACAGCAGATAATATTCCTGGCATTAAAGGCATAGGACCTAAACGAGCAGCAGAGATATTATCTTATGGCACGATAGACGAAATTATCAGTGGTAGTACAGAAATTCCAGAGAAGTATCTTATAAAAATAAAAGAACATGAGGATATATTAAATAGAAACAAAGCTTTGATTCAAATGATTATGGATGTACCTTTTGAACTAAACGATGAATGTGTGGCTATTGGTTTTGATTCGTTTTTTAAACCGATGAGTATTATAAAAGAATTGTAAATTAAGTGACTTAAAATGAAAGATGTGAAAACACTTTTTTTTTATATGTAGAAACTGATAATAAGCATGTGATTAAACAATTGATATAACTTAACATATGAGTTATAACTTAAAAGTTGTTAAATGAACAAAGACATTTCTTTTAAACATAATTTCACATATTCCTGTGATAATTCCAAGATATTTCTCCGGCATACTGTTAATAACATCAGATACATCAACAAAAGAAATGTTGAAAAAATAACACATCACATAATTTCACATAATTGCTTGATGATTCATACATATCAAGATGATAAAGTGTAAACAACAAGAAAAGGAGAAAGATTATGAAAAATTTAAAGAGAGTTATAGCAGTAGCATTGGTAGTTTCATCATTGGTAGGTGCAACGGCATTTGCAGATACAAGTTCAATTTCAATTACGGAACGTGTAGATCAACTAATAGAAGAAGGTTATACAAAATCTGAAATCAAAGGTGTTTTAGAAGGAGAAGGCTTTTCACTTGAAAGACCACAAAAGGAAGGCAAAGAGCATATTGAGCTTGACGAAGAAACAAAAGCAGTTGTTGATCAAATGAAAGAAGATGGTGCAACCAAAGAAGAAATAAAAGAATATTTAGAATCACAAGGTTTTGAGTTCCCTGAAAGAACAGAAAAACCATTACCATTTGATGTAGATGAAGAAACAAAAGCAGTTGTTGATCAAATGAAAGAAGATGACGCAACTAAAGAAGAGATTGAAGCTTATTTAGAGTCGCAAGGTTATACAGCACCAGAAAGAGCAGAAAAACCATTACCATTTGATATAGATGAAGAAACAAAAGCTGTTTTAGATCAAATGAGAGAAGATGGTGCAACCAAAGAAGAAATAAAAGAATATTTAGAATCAGAAGGTTTTGAGTTTCCTGAAAGAACAGAAAAACCATTACCATTTGATGTAGATGAAGAAACACAAGCAGTTTTAGAACAAATGAGAGAAGATGGCGTAACTAAAGAAGAAATAAAAGAATATTTAGAGTCACAAGGTTTTGAATTCCCTGAAAGAACAGAAAAACCATTTGAAGTAGACGAAGAAACGCAAGCAGTATTGGATCAAATGAGAGAAGATGGTACATCTAAAGAAGATATTCAAACCTATTTAGAGTCAATGGGTGTAAGCTTTGAAAGACCAGAAATGGGTGGCGCTAACAGACCAGAAATGGGTAGAGGAACAGATGGAGCTGACAGACCTGCTCCAGGTTTAAGAAACTAGGATAATTAGAGTAAGAGGCGAAAGTCTCTTTTTCTATCGTTTCAAAAATATAGATGTTATAATGTAAAAAAGGAGTGGTAGTGATTATGTTATGTTATTTAGTTGAAGATGAAGAAAACTTAAACACCTTGTTGTCGTTTTCGTTAAAACAAGAAGGATACGAGGTTAAGACCTTTTTTACAATGAGTGAAGCTGCGGCGTGCATACATGATTCAGTGGATGCGTGGATTGTAGATATCAATTTACCAGATGGTTCTGGATTAGATTTAGTAAAAAAATTAAAAGCAAATGATTCTGAACAAGTGGTGGTCATTATCTCAGCACGAGATTCAGAAATAGATAAATTACTGGGTTTAGAAATCGGGAGTGATGATTATATTACAAAACCTTTTTTACCTAGAGAGCTCAGTATTAGATTAAATCGATTAATGGGCTCTATCAAGAAAAACAATGATAAGAAGAATTTCGGTTTATTAACAATTGATTATATCAAAAGGATGGTATTTGATTCTGGTAAACCTTTAGATTTAACCAGCAAAGAATTTGATATGATTGCTATGTTCTCTAATCATCCTAATCAAGCATTTAGTAGAGAACAAATACTGGAAATGGTTTGGGGCAATGATTATTTTGGAACTGATAGAGTGGTAGATGATCTTATAAGAAGAATACGAAAGAAATCAGAACATCTGCCAATAGAAACGGTTTATGGATTTGGTTATAGATGGTGTGGTCATGAAGGATAAAAATTTATTCAAGAAAAATATGCTTCTTATTTTAGTACCACTTGTTCTTATCAGTGTCACGGTTGTTGGTATTTCAAAAAGTGTTATTGAAGCATATTTCAGAAATGATAGCTATAAAATACTGAATAGAGAATTGGAACTATTTGATGCATCAGTTGATAAAGCACCTCCAATAAAAGAGAGGATTCAACCACCAAATTCAGCAAGACCTCTTCCTAATCCAGATTTAGGAGCTTTCTTTAATCCTAATAAAAGTGTTCAAAGTGTTTATCTGTTTGAGTCTAGTAACGGAAAATTAAAAGTCCTTGGAGACGATGAGACTGTGGTTAGCATTGAATTGGAAGGTCTTATTGACAATACAGAATGGCCATTTCAAGGTGAATCCAATTTTGGATCAGATAAAATATTCTATGCAATCGTCCCAGTTAATAACTCAACTATGATTGAAAAGTTAAAAATCCCTCAAGATGGAAACCTGTACTTATTATCCTATATTTCAGAGTCTTACAGTTTAGAATTAACTCAATCTATAATGACTATTTTTATAGTAGGTTTATCCGTTCTAATCACTCTAACAGTCGTGATTCTATTTTTTGTATTTAGGAAAATCAGTTTACGTTTAAAGGAATTAGAAGACGGTACTTCAAAAGTTGGACGCGGTCAGTTTGATACCAATATTTCTGTAGAACCATACGATGAAATCGGGAGATTGGGTGAAGCGATGAATCGGATGAGCAAACAGTTACATCTGATACAAGAGGAGCAAGCCGAAAACTTTCAGATTATTGGACATGAACTCAAGACCCCTATAATGGTGATGCAAGGGTATTTAGATGCCATGAGTCATGATCAGTATCCTAGTGGGAGTAAAGAAGAAACCATAAGAATCTTAGTTCAAGAATTGGAACGATTAGAAAACTTAACAAAAGACATTCTTATTATTAGCAAAGTGGATTATTTATCTAGAAATAATATTCAGATGCAAACGCTCCATTTAAATGAACATTTTAAACGTGTTTCAGATCTGTTAAATCTTGAGGATGAGATTCAAATAACTGTAAGTGGTGAACATACCATTGTGGGAGATGAAGAGTCTTGGCATAGAGTTATAGAGAATATTATTTCAAATAACTTAAGATATGCAAAATCAAAGATAACAGTATCATTAGGAACTGATATAATCATAAAAAATGATGGACCACCTATTGAGCCACATTTACTCAATAAAATTAAGAGTCCTTTTGTAAAAGGCAAAAGAGGTAGAAGCGGTTTAGGATTAACAATTGTTTCAAACACACTTAAACTCTATCATTATCACTTAGAATTGAAAAATACAACTGATGGTGTTGAATATATCATTAAAAAAGAGACTGAGTAGTCTCTTTTTTAATATCAATTTAATGGTTTTCTTAGCGTATTATATGATAAAATTAGTTCTAAATGTAAAAACTTTCAATTAAGGAGGCTGAATGAATACAGATTGGTCAAACAAGGTACAAGGTATCGAGACACTTAATTTATCGAGGTCATTAAGATTTACAGAAGATTTCATGGAAAATTGGATAAAAAAAATTGGTTTGAAAAGTGATGATAAAGTATTAGAAATAGGTTGTGGTCCAGGAACGTTTACAAGAGCACTCCTAAAGAAACACAAAGGGAATATCATTGGACTTGATTTAGATGCAAATTTTATAGAGTATTGTAATCAAAAGGGAACTGATCATAATCTTGAATATGTTCAAGGTAATGCTTTGGAGTTACCATTTGAAAATAACAGTTTTGATGTTATTTCTTCTCATACGATTATCGAACATGTCCCAAATGAGCTTTTTTTAAAAGAACACCTGAGAGTACTTAAACCAGGTGGAACAGCTGTTGTTATGACAGTAAGAAACGAAGGCAAAATTGAGTATGATTCAGATGAAGCAACTGATAGAGAAAAGGAATTAATGGCTGTTATCGGAAAGACATTTGATAATATGAGTGAGGATGTTTCTGTTTGTGAACATTCAAGTGCTCCAGAAGAAATCTTAAAACTCATGACAACTTTAGGTTTCAAGTCCATTCAATTAGAAGTGTTACCCTATCTAATGTGCGGTGATAATGATATTGATAGAAGTCAAATCATAAATTACAAAAAGAAGAGTCAACTGGAATTTGTTGAGATGGCTTTACAGCATAATGAAACACTTCTTACGAAAGAAGAATTAGAAGAATTGAAGATGCTTATTCAGAATAAGTACAGTACAAGAAATACATGGTCTTTTTCATATGTTCCATTAATGATTTTCATTGGAAAGAAGGGAGAGTCTTATGATCGATAGTTTATCAAGAGTCGGTTTATCAGGTGTTAATGGTGATATCATATATGTATCAGAAGATCAAACAACGTTGCTATTATCAGATGGCGCTTCTGGAGCTGGTGATGACGGCAAAAAAGTGATGGCTAAACTCTGCAGAGATACTGCTGTTAACTTTCCTTATAAAACATCAGGATTAAAACCTGAACAGTATTTAGATCAATTGATTCATACAATTAACAAACAGTTAATTGAGATATCACAAATAAAAGACAAACTACACTTTGGTACAATTGCCGTAGCCGTTATTGACGATCGACAAGTAACTGCATCGACATTAGGTGATTCTCCAATCTATTTTGCTCATGAGGCGACTGTAGAAGAACTTGCTAGAACACCTAGGAAGTATGAATGGATGATAGAACAAGGTTTCTTTGATAAAGAAGCTTATGAAGGGTATATAAGTCATATGCATCCTATGTTATGGAGTTCCTTTAATCAGTTTATTCCAATGATTATCCCTTGTCATAAAATTGAAACGCGAACCATTTCAGAAGGGGACATACTAGTGTTATGTTGTGACGGTATCAGTGATTGGTTTGAAAAAGAAGAATTAATTGAATGCATCAAACAGGAAAAATTAGAAGCAATCTGTGATATTGCAAAACAAAGATCTTTAGAATTTAATGAGTATATGGATGATCAAAGTATTATCGTTGCAAAGTTTTAGGAGGTTATATGCTGAATTTAAAAAGCAAAAAAAAATACCTGGGTTTTATTACAAAAGATCAAATGACTAAAGGTGGGAAGTGGCGCTTAACAAGAATCCCACCAAGTTGTGAAGTTTGTGAATGTGACAAAGGATACAAATTGATAAAAAAATACTATAATCCGCTTTCAAATATCGATGCAATATATATTATAGAATGTAAATGTTGCAGGGATCAAACCGAATTAGAACATGATGAGTACAAACAGATAAAAGCCATAGTTGTTTTAAATAAGAAATTCGAAGATCAAAAGATTGAGCAAACGTTATATTTGCAAAAACTAGATAAATTACTGGAGTAGTAGAATACTATACCAGTTATTCTTTTAAACAAATAGATATGGGGTATAATCAAAAAAACATCAAACTCTAAAGATGAAAGAGGTGTCTATGTCTATTATCGAGAGAAGTATAATATTAAAAGTGAACAAGGAAATTGCATTTAGTTATTTTGTAGAACACGAGTTAATCACAAAATGGTTATGTGGTGATGCTATTATTAATCCTGTGACTGAGGGTGCTTATGAATTGTTTTGGGATCTAGAAGATAGAAACCATAACAGCACCATAGGATGTAGAATACAGAGCATTGATCAACCAAATTATTTATCCTTTGATTGGAAAGGGCCGGTAGAGTTCGAATCATTTATGAATGAAGCAGACCCATTAACTCAAGTTGTGGTTGTATTTTCTGAAGCGGAAGAAGGTACAAAAATAACTTTACTACACAATGGATGGCGACATTCAGACAACTGGAAAGAAGCAAAAGACTATTTCGACAATGCATGGTTTGGAGCATTTCAAGTCTTAAAGGAATTAATTGATAAAAGTTATTAAAAATAAGATATGTTACATATCTTATTTTTTTTGTTAACAAACTATAAATTTACATGCACTGAAATTGCTAAATTTTATGAGTGTTGCTACAATAAACAAAAGAAAGGATGAATGATGGATTATGTAAAATACATTAGAGAAATGGTTGGGCATAAACCTATAATTTTGGTGGGCTCAGTTACCATGCTACATAAAAACAATCAAATACTTCTACAACAGAGAAAAGCCGGTGCTTATGGCAAATGGGGACTTCCAGGTGGTTTGATGGAACTTGGCGAATCCACCGAAGAAACGGCTAGAAGAGAGGTCTATGAAGAAACGCAACTCATAGTAGGTGCTCTGAATTTGGTAGATGTACATTCCGGACCTCATTCTTTTATCAAAGTACAGAACGGAGATGAATTTTACTGTGTTGTTGTTGCCTATGAGACAGAAGATTTTAAAGGCACACTTAAAATAGACAAAGAAGAATCGTTGGATTTTAAATATTTTTCACTCAAGAACTTACCAGAAAATATGGTAGAGAGTCATCATACATTAATCCAAACATTCCTGAAAACGAGGTTGAAATGAAAGTGAAATATGATTGTATAGAATGTCTGACAAGACAAACCATAACACTGGCAAAAAAAATGACTGATAATGAAACATCACAACAGAATATAATCAGTTTTGGTTTAAAAGCATTAGGAGAACATAGTTTCAAAGAAGCGCCACCTCTGATTACAGGACTTGTTTATGAGTATGCCCAAGTTCATTCAGGTGTAGTGGATGCCTTTGAAGATGAAAAAAAAGAACATAATTTAATTGCTCAAGAAATGATAGAAAATATGGATTTGAAAAATAAAGTCCTTTCGAGTGATAAACCTTTTGATACTGCAGTAAGACTGAGTATAGCGGGGAATATTATTGATTTTAGCGTCGGTTATGCTATAGATGAATCGTTGGTAAAAGATTCGGTTGAATTATGTCTGACTTCTGAAATTCATGGCGAGTCGACAGACGCATTAAAAGAAGCAGTCGCAAACGCTAAAAAGATATTGGTACTTAGTGACAATGCAGGTGAGATTGTTTTTGATCAACTCTTGGTATCTCTTTTACCAAAAAGAAAAACAACTTATGCAGTTAAAGGTGGACCCATAGTCAATGATGCGACCATGGTAGATGCAGAAGCTGTCGGTATGACAAAACTGCTTACAGTGATTGATACAGGTTCTACAATACAAGGCACCATGTTAGATCACTGTTCAGAAGAGTTTGTTGAAGTATTTGATGAGTCGGATTTAATCATTTCAAAAGGTCAGGCAAACTATGAGACGCTTAATCATTTGTCGGATAAAAATATTTATTTCTTATTAAGAGCAAAATGTGATTGCATAGCAGATGAAATAGGATGTCAGCAAAATGACTTTGTGATTATTAAGCCATAAAAAAAGCATAGGATAACCTATGCTTACAAGTACTCTGGATTCTTTTTAAAATACAATCTTTCAGATTGATCCTTACTGTGATCAATCTTTTTATTTAAAGATGTTAAAATCGATTGGAATTCGCTAATGTCTTCAGTAGAAACATTGTAATATAGGATTAAATCTTCAAACTTATTAATCGCAAGTTTCATCTTTTGAAGAAACTCGATAAAGTCATTTATATTATTTGAAGCAGTTAAGTTTTTAAATTGTTCAATATCTATACCAATTGTTTCAACAACACTTTCCTCATTTGCAAAAGCTTTTAATGGTAATGGATAAGGCTTGATTCTCTCTAAGAAATACTCATCTTTTTTGTTGATGTTGTAGACGTATGCCACTTCAATATTATTGATCTTAAAATTAACATAACAAAGTTTTGAATTGATAACCTCTACATCTGCACCCATTTGTCTTAATTTCATAGTTTGATGAAGTTCTGTTGCTTTGATCATTTTTTTCATAGATAGCTCCTCTCTTAATCAGTATAAGGCTAAACAAAGAATATGCCAAGGTAGACTGCTGAAATTGCAACACTCAATAACATTAACGGAAAACCGACTTTCATATAAGCACCGAAAGATAATCTGTGCCCTTTCTTTTCTAACATACCACTCACAATAACATTTGCTGAAGCACCAATCAATGTACCGTTACCACCTAAACATGCACCAAGTGATAAAGCCCACCATACTGATGTCATATCCATACCACTGATAGCGCCTAACTTAGCTAACAATGGAATCATAGTTGCTACAAAAGGAATATTATCTAAAAATGCTGAAGCGATTGCTGAAACAAATAGAACAATAAAGGTTAATAGTACAACATCGCCATGTGTAATACGCACCAGTTGCTCTGCAAGATAATCTAAAGCCCCAACCTCTTCAAGTCCACCAACCAATACAAATAATGCACAGAAGAAGAAGATGGTATTCCATTCAATTTCTATAAATATCTCTTCAGGATCTAGTTTACTGATAAACAGAAGTATTGCAGCGCCAGAGATTGCAATCGTTGCAGATTCTAACCCGAAGGCACCATGAATCATGAAGCCAACCATGGTTAATACTAGCACTACCACACTCTTCTTGAGTAATGCCATATTTTTAATAGCTAAGTTTTCATCAAGTGATAGTATCTCTTTTCTTGCAGATTCTTCACAAGTGTAACAGCCTTTATATATAATTTTGAATAAGAATATTGTAACGATAAAGATAACTACAACAACAGGACCTAGATTAATAAGGAAATCCATAAAAGATAACCCTGTAGCACTACCAATCATAATATTCGGTGGATCACCAATAAGTGTTGCCGTACCACCAATGTTTGCCATTAAGATTTCTGGAACCAGAAATGGTATTGGATTTAATTTAAGTGTATCTGTAATAACCAATGTAATTGGTGCAATTAATAAGATTGTTGTTACATTATCTAATAATGCAGATGCGACAGCGGTAATAATTAAAAATAAGACCAGTATACCCCAGGGCTGCCCGTTAACTGCTTTAACAGATTTGATTGCCAGGTATTCAAAAATACCAGACTTCCTTGTAATCGTAACAATAATCATCATACCAATCAATATACCAATCGTATTAAAATCAATATGCTCAATGGCTGACTCTTGTTTCTCGACGCTCAATAGCATCATTAGTGCCGCACCAGTCATTGCTACAGCAACTCGGTTGAATTTTTCAGTAACGATAAGTAAGTAAGTTATTGAAAAAATTGCAATTCCTAAAATAATGTGATCTAAACTCATAATTTCCTCCATAAAAAATAGCCACACAAACCAAGCGCATCTCTGCACTTTTTGTAGAAGCTATCATCCTAATCGGCGTTTTGAAAGTTGAACTTTCAGGGAGAGCATCATCTCCTATTTATTTTCCATAGCCGATTATACTCCTCTAGATTCAAAAAGCAATAGTTTTTTATAAAATAATTTAGGATACCGATTTCAAAAAAATGTATACATGGATACAGAATGTTTTTTTTGTATTAAAAACACCTACAAACTTTGGAATTGCATGAGTGTAGAAGGTTCATAAAAAAACACAATTCAAATATTTTTTTGTTTTAATTATAGTCTACATAGTTAGAATATTTTAAAATGATATAATATATTGAAGGAGAACTATATGAATAATTTTAAATTACCAAAAGATAAAAGAGAAATAATTGATAGTTTAATTGGAAAAGTTAAAATGGATTATCAAGATGATATAGATGCTATTATTTGTTATGGATCTTATGTAACAAAGACTAATAATGAAATGTCTGACTTGGATTTCTATTTTATTCCCAAAACAAGAAAGGCAAATGAAATGTGTTTGCAGTTTATAATCAATGATATTGGATATGATTTTTGGCCAATTACATGGGAGCGATTAGAAGGATTTGTTACATTGAAAGAGGATTTGACATCACTAGTGGGGCAAAGTGAACTGGTTTATTATAGAGAAGAAGGTATTCTAAATAAGTTTTATGATATGAAAATGCGATCACAAAAGTTACTGGATAGTGATTTAAAAAGAGCCATAGACAAACATTTGTCTTTATCAAAAGCATTGTATTTTGATATGTATCATGAAAATACAGATTATGTATCTGAAATTCTTAACCATCTGATTGTAGCAGTGGCTTATATTAATAAACAATATATAATCAAGTCACCAAACAATCTAGAAGAAGAAATCAAACACTTTGACATTTTGCCAATTAATTTTGTAACCCGTATAGAACAGGTTATATCTCATAGTTATATGGTCATCAGCGCTGAGATGGAAAAGCTTATTGTGGATGTTGAAAAACTGGCAATAAAACAATTCCAAGAAAGTAGCATGATAGAGTTAAAAGGATTTTATGAAGAATTGAAATCAACTTATAATAAAGTTTATCACGGATGTTACGAAGAAGACTTCATGAAAGTTTACTTTGCATTAAATCAAATCTGTAAAGAAGTAAAAAGTGTTTTAAAAGGTGATTATCACGCCTATCCATTTCCTGATCTAGCAAAACAAGTAAGAACTAAAAACTTTAAAACTATAAAAGATATGACAAAAATACATGAGGAAACATTCTGTTTCATTTTAAAAGAGCGTGGCGAAGTCATTAATAGCTTCCAATCAAACGATCATTTTATGACATATTTAAAAGACTTATAAGACGTATAATCTTCTTATAAGTCTTTTCTAATTTCTTCCTTAAGCGTATAATATAAACATAGATAAAGGAGACGATTAATGAAAGCTGGTATGACACTATTCGTTAGAAATGATCGAAGGATAACAAAAGATAAGATTGAAGAACATGTTTTTGAAGAACATTTAAAATACTTATTCGAATTATCTAAAATGAGAACCTTAGTAGGTGGGGGATATGTTAATGAACCAGGTGGTATGGTTATTTTTGAAGCTTCTAATTTAGATGAAGCGCACGAAATCACTAAAAATGATCCGATAATCCATGCGGGTTATTTTGATTATGATTTAAAAGAATGGGAACTGGTGATTGTTTCAAAAGGTGAGTAAAAGAAAAAATGGAAGTAGCACAAAGAATTAGGGGGATGTATGGAAAAGTATGTAGGAGCTTGTGGCTGCATTTGTAGTGAGTGTAGAGCTTATAAAAAATCTTGTGATGGCTGTTATGCTATAAAAGGCAAAGCAGTATGGCTAGCAGAAGTCAATTTAGAAGTTTGTGATTTCTATGAATGTGCTGTTATAGATAAAAAGTTAAAACATTGTGGAGAATGTTCATTAATTCCTTGTGATAAGTTCTTCAAAAATAAAAATCCGAAATGGACAAATGAGATGCATCAGAAATTAATACGTGAAAGAACGATACTGTTGAAGAGTCTGTAATTAGATAGTGCACAATAAAATGGTAGAAATAGTTTGTTGGATATACATTTTAGTTGAATCAAGATAAGAAACGGAGGACTTGTAATGAAAGATTTAACACCTTATTTGAATCAAGAAGTTTTTATTAGAATAGATCGTCCTATGGGCTCTAAACATCCTGATTACGATATGATATATCCTATAAATTATGGGTATATTGAAGGAACAGTATCAGGAGATGGTAAAGAAATTGATGCTTATATTATTGGTGTTGATAAGCCGTTAGAAAGCTTTGAAGGTACTGTTATTGGCATTGTAAACCGAGAAGATGACGTTGAAGACAAACTCATTGTAGCATCCGATAAAGGATATACAAAAGAAGAACTGTACGACTATGTGAAGTTCACAGAACAGTATTTTAAAAGTACAGTTCAAGTTGAAGATGACATCATAGCGTTTATGCATTTTAGGCTAAATCTAATAAAGACATTATCAGAAAAAATGTATATTACAGTAAAAGAAACCTCAGAATATGGCATGTATGATTTGAATTACATCAAATTAGAGAATCAACATTATTTACAACAGTATAAAATTCCTGTTATTACATATCAGAACGTTGATATTGGCTTTAATATTGATCAACTATTTATAGAGAGATTTTATGTTAAATCCGAAATCATAAATTGGTTAAATACAAAAGTAGTGCCGTTTGAGTATGAAGTATATGGAGGACAATCCTGTTGTAGTTTTGAAGGGGAGTCTATGATAGAAGATATACTTAGGAGTGAAGAAAGTATTATTGGTGTGTCAATTTATATTCCTTATCATAAAGAAAATCAGGTTATGACCTTGATTGAAGAATATTTTGATGTGTAATTAAAATACATTTTATAGTGATTCACCAGTTAGAACTATATGGAGGCTGATATGAAATTTAAAATGCTGATAGTATTATTAATATCACTGATGTTAATAGGGTGTCAAAAAAATCCTATTTTTATTGAATCCATAGAATTAGAGTTAGAAACGATTACAGATCTAGATGTTATTATTATGATGACAGAGTATTTTGAGTCACTTGGACATAAAGGGGATATAAAAAATAATATTCAAGTATTTGAGATAAAGAACGATCTTCCTAAATTATGTTATGTTGTGTCTTTAGATTATGCTAACATTAAACAGATCGTTATTACTGAAGATGATCAGATTATCTCCAGTTTGCCTGGAGGGTATATCGAAAAAACTTATGTGTTAGATTCTAATGGTGATGAGATTAAGGAACTAATATTCCAAACTCAAATTGGATCTGGTCTTAGAATAATTTTAGTTAGTCATTATGATTTTGAAACAGGTATTGTTAAAATTGGACAGTTCTATAACAAAAATGATGGTTTGGTATTTGAAGTTTATGATAATAAAATACAAGCTTTTAGCTATTATTATGAATTTGATAGAAAATCAGAAGAACCTATTGGAGAACTTTTTTTAAAAGAACCACTAGAAATTGAGAACTTAGATACCTTTTAAGGAGGTCTATTGTGAAACTCATCTTAAGAATTTTGATTATGACGTGTTCCATAGTGTTATCAATACTTTTATATACTCATTTTTATAGTCTTGAACTAACAAATGAAAGTCTTTCTGAAGGTATTGGCAAAAGAGTTAACGGTGATGTAATCGTTAATGAACATATTGAGGTTGAAAAATATATTCTTGTGAATTTCTCTTTTGAAAAAGAAAAGAGTTATTATGAAGGTTATATTACGCTACTTAAAGGACTCAATAACAAATACAGATTAGGTAATGGTTATTTTGAACCATCGAATGAAAAGCTGATTTTTTCAGATTTTGAGTTTACTGAAAACCATCAGTTAATTGTATTAGGTCCAAGGATTTCATCCGATATACTTACAGTCAAGAGTAGAGTTTCTGATGTGAAGATACCTATTAAAAACACTGAACATACCTTTGAAGTATTTGAAACTGATAGTTTCGTTGCTTCTATTTATGGCTATACATATGAAACTGATCAAGGAGTTGTTAATATTCCGATTGATAACACCATTGTGCCAGTTATTGATCATAGCGGTGAACTGAATAGTGGACCTGAAAAAATGGTGTTGATATCGAGTTTTCTAGTTGTACTTATAGGCTTTGTTCTTTCTTTGTTGTTCACACAAGAAAGAAATAGACTGGAAGCGTTATATTTTAAATTGACCAAACAGGGACCTGAGGTTACAGACAGTGACTGCACTGATTATATGATGTTACATTAAGCCGGAATACCGGCTTTTTTTATGTGTTGGTTTTTCAAACTAACATATATGTAACTGTTGATACAACCGTATTTAACAAGATATAAGACAGAAATTACTCTACAGTCATTTCTAGTGTCATGATTTTGTAAAATATCTAAATACAATCGACATGTATAATGGAATAGGAGGATTAAATATGTTAAATGAGAAAGGCTTTAATGATTGGTCAGGCAATTATGATGACAGTATTTTAAATAGTACAGGATATCCCTTCGAAGGGTATTATCAACTCTTTGGGACAATAGAGAAAAAAGTACAATCAAAACCACATCCGAAAGTATTGGATTTAGGTATAGGAACTGGTACTTTGTCATTACAACTACAAAAAAATGGTGCTGATATTACAGGTGTCGATTTTTCTGAAAAAATGCTTGAATTATCAAAAGAAAAACTTGGGGACGTTCAATTATATCATCAAGACTTAACAGAAGGATTACCGGTAGCACTATATGATCAATCGTTTGATTATATAGTATCAACTTATGCTTTTCATCATATACCAACTGTGCTAAAAAAAATGTATGTAAAACATTTGGTAAGTTACTTAAAACCAGAAGGTCAATTGATTATTGGTGATATTGGCTTTCGAACCCGTAAAGATTATTTGAGATGTGAAACTGAAAATGAAGGTCACTGGGATACCGATGAAGCAGATTATTATTTTGTATATGAAGAGTTCAAAGTGTATTTGGAAGGAAATTTCAATGTGGAATATACTCAGTTTTCATCTTGTGGTGGTTTATTGGTGATTAGGAGATAATATGATAAATAAAATAAAAAACAATTATAAAATAGATCCACTATCTTTGAGTACAGCGTTTTGGAAGTATGAAAGAGCTTTTGATCATCCAGATGCAAAGTGTGTTCAGATAGATGAAGAACAGGTATTATTCTTGGACAATCAACTGTTAGGGTATCGTGGAACGGATTTAAAGTCATTTGATACAGAATCTCTAAAGGGTGTTGATTCATATAATCCTCTTTCTTTAAAAGGATTTAAAGAAAGTAAATTCTTTGTGTTGTATCATGATATGAAAACAACTCATCAGCCATCTTGTGAAACCGTTCATGATTATCAAATAGAAATGGTTAAAGCGAGTGAAACACAAGAGGTGATGACTTTTATCAACAACAGCTATGAGTTTATTTCTGTTACTGAACAAGAAGTTCTTAACTGGAGGACTCATGATGTGTTTGATGAGTCGTTATGGATATGGATAAAAGAAGATCAAGAGGTTCTGGCTCTTGGTATTGCTGAATATGATCAAGAGATCAAAGAAGGTGCTTTAGAGTGGATACAGGTCCATGAAAAAGCAAGAGGCAAAGGTATTGGTCAAATTCTAGTGAATGAATTAATGTCAAGAATGGAACAAGCAGAATTTGTGACGGTTTCAGGAGAAATTGACAATAACACCGAGCCTGAAAAATTGTATAGAAAATGTGGGTTTAAAGGAGATCAAATATGGTATTATTATACTAAATAAAGGAGGCGCTATGCAGTTTATTTATGTGTTAAGATTGATACCACGACTCATCAAAGAAGAAGCTTGGACTGAAGCGGACAAAATAATTATAGAAGAACATTTTTCCTATTTGCAATTATTACAAAAATCAGGCAAACTCATATTAGCTGGTCGAACAACACTAGACGATGATGACAATTTTGGTCTGGTTATTATTAAAAGTTCTGAAGTGGAAGCTAATGAAATGATGCACAATGATCCAGCGCTAAAAAAAGGCATTATGACTGCAACTTTATATCCTTATAGAGTGGCTCTAATATCTGAAAACAATGTATAATCCCGAAAGGGGTTATTTTTCACATCGATTGAAATTCAGAAATTGATTTGAATCTTTAAATTATGTATGATAGATGAAATAGGAGGCTTGATATGTCAAAAGTTTATTTTAAACGTTATGAAGGAAATGATACATCGGTATTATCAGAGTTGGCTAAAGAGATGCTGATTCAATTGGTAGAAAAAGAAGGTGCAACTTTAGAGAAAAATGTACCTATCAAAGTACACTTCGGTGAAAAAGGCAATAAAACATTTATACCAGCATCGAGCTATGATGGTATCATTGACTATTTAGAAGAAAATAATAGAGAAACTTCATTTATAGAAACCAATGTTCTTTATAGAGGTTCAAGAACTACAAGAGACAATCATTTAGCACTTGCGAAAGATCATGGGTTTTCAAGAAAACCTATTATTATTGCCGATGGTGACATGGGCGAAGCTGTACATGAAGTTGTAATCAATCAAGAATATTTTAAGTCGGTTAAACTGGGTGCGGCATTTAACGATTACAAACAAATCATCGTTATGAGTCATTTTAAAGGTCATGGATTGGCTGGATTTGGTGGTGCTCTTAAACAGCTTGCAATGGGTTTTGCTTCAAGAAGTGGCAAGATGGCTCAACATTCAAGAATGGTACCAACAGTCACTGGAGATAAGTGTACCTCATGTGGTGTCTGTGTTAAGAAATGTGATGTTGATGCCATTACGATAACAGATGTTGCCGCAATAGATGCTGACAAATGTATTGGATGTGCAGGCTGTATTGCAGTGTGTCCAGTGGGGGCTATCAGAAATGACTGGGGTGCAGCTAACTTTAGAGAAAAGATAACCGAATATGCTTATGGTGCTCAACTGAACAAATCACATCTGTATATTTCATTTATGACCAATATTACAAAAGATTGTGATTGTATTGGAGAAGAGATGCATCCTATCGCTAAAAACTTTGGCGTATTGGCATCGTTGGATCCTGTAGCGCTTGATACTGCCTGTATAGATTTACTACAAGCAGAAGAGCATGTTGATCTATTTGATAATGGAAGAGATTCTTTGGTACATGCTAAAAATATTCACTTTGGTGAAAAATATGAGTTGATTACATTATGATTAGAAGACCGAGAATAGAAGATTTAAAAGCTTTAGAGGAGTTCTTTCATCTGGTGATATCAGATACGTTTGGTAAAGAAGGTCTGGCAGATTTAGAAGATGATATTAAAGAAGAAGTGAGCTCAAAGATAGATTATATAAAAAAAGACCTAGATTCAAATGGACAAGAAATGTACTTCTTGGTTTATGAAATGGATCAAAAAATTGTTGGTACAGCAGCAATTGGACCTTCTGGTCATTTGATTTATGATCATATTCCAGAATTAAAAACAGTCAAGGAACTGGGATCCGTTCTGATACATCCCGATTATCAAGGTCAAGGAATCGGAACGATGCTTGTGAACCAAATCATTGAGAAATTAAGTAAAATAACAACTGAGTATTGTTTGGATAGCGGTTATACCATAGCCAAACAAATTTGGACAAAAAAGTTTGGAGAACCGACAAAAATACTAAAAGATTTCTGGGCTCCAGGTGCAGATCATTATATATGGCATATAAAAATACCCTCTACATTGTAGAGGGTTTCGCTTTTTGTGAATTATGTAATTTGCTTCCAATGGCTATGATATAATTGTAGAGTCTAGGAGGCTATTTTGAAAAAAATCATAATACTAATACTTATCTTAATCTGTCTGCCTTTTGTTTATGGTGAGACCTCCAATTAACTGAAGAAGAACAGATGTGGCTGGAAGATAATAGAGATGAAACTTTCACATTGGGTTTGGATCCATACACAGGCATGGACTATTTTTTATTTCAAAATAAAGAACAGGGCTATGTAGTTGATTTAAAAAGAATAATTGAGGACTCTCTTGATATAAAAGTTGAAATTGTTTCAGACCAAACATGGTCAGAAGTATACCAAGGATTGATTAACGAGGAAATTGACATCTTATTTGGTGCAAATGTGACAGAAGAACGTTTGAAGTTCATGTCGTTTACAGAACCTGTACACAAATACCCTTATGCAGTTTTTGTTTTAAAAGAAGGTCCAGTTAAAACGTTAGGGGATATGGATTTTAGAAAAATCGGTTTATTGGAAGGTGATATCGCCATTGAATTATTTACAAAAGAATTTGAGAATATAAAATTTTAAGTTGTTGAATTTGATAACCAGTTAGATGGATTAGAAGCTTTAAGCAGAAGTGATATTCAGGGCTTTATAACATCTGGTGGCGGTATTGAATATGATTTTATCTATAAGTATCCAGATGTTAAAGTAATGACATCGGTAGAAGATATCACCTCGGATATGACTTTGGCAACACATAAAAATCAAGAAATGTTAGCAGGAATTTTAGACAAAGTCATCAACTCAAAAAAAGAGTCAATTAAAGAAGCGATTCAGTTAGCTCAGATTAATTACAATAGAAAAATTCTTAATTTTTCTGAGAGTGAGTTAGCTTGGTTATCAAAAAAAGGTGTAGCGACCGTAGGTATTGTTGAGGATTATTTACCATTTGACTATTACAAAGATTTTGAATACAAAGGTATAGCAGGTTCTATTATAGACGAAATAGCCAATCTAGTTGGTATTGAGTTTAAATACATATATGGCGATTTTGATGAAATCTATGCTCTTGCTTTAAGAGGTGAGGTAGATATTTTGAATATGGCCAAAACCGCCGAACGGTTGAATTTTTTCTTATTTCCAAGATCGTTCAGAGAAGAAAGAGATTATATTTACGGTAATAAATCCCAAAAGATTGTTAATGATATTTATGGTTTAGAAAATAAAAAAGTAGCCGTAATCAATGGGTTTTGGCATGAACAGTTGTTAGAAAAAAAACCTTAGAAATGTAACCATTGTCAAAACACGTAATATACAAGAATCAATGAAGTTGGTCAATGGTGGTAAAGTGGATTACTTTGTAGAAAATCCAACCGTTGCCGAATATTACTTAACTGGATTAGGGTATTTCAATATCGTTAAAAAAGGAGAAACCTCTTCAGATTCATTTTTATACTTTGGGATTAATAAAAATGAAACGGAGTTAGCTTCAATTATTGATAAAACGCTACTCTTAGTGAATTATGAGGAAGAAAAACAGCAAGGTCTGAGTACGGTTCCTGAACTTGTATCAAGAAATGTAACGTTTTTACTGATTGTTATTGGTGTTTTATTGGTCATTGTGACAGTTGGTGTATACTTCTTGGTTAGAGCTATTAAAACCTTAATTTCAGAACGGGAAAAAACAGCTGTATTAAGAGATCGAGAACATCAAATGTATTTAGATCCTTTAACGGGATTAAATAATAGACTATACTTTAACTCTATTGGAAATGAACTAGAGACTCTTGAATTTCCACAAGGTATTATAATGAGTGACTTAAATAAACTGAAATACATTAATGACACTATGGGTCATCACGTCGGTGATATTTATATTAAAGCCTATGGGAAATGTCTGAAAGAAGTATTTGAACAGTCTATAATCTGTAGAATGGGTGGTGATGAGTTTTTGGTAATCATGAAAAACTCTGATGAAACAGTCGTTCAAGAAAAAATAAGTAGATTAATTAAACAATTGAAAAACTGTAAAATGGAACCTTGGGATGATCGAATAGAGAATATAGATGTTGCTATTGGTTACTGTATACGACATAACTTGAATGATTCACTAGAACGGGCCATGATTGAAGCTGATAATGCAATGTATAATAACAAAAACTACCGTTAGGTAGTTTTTTTATATCCCATAAAGATCTTATTGTTATAAACTCTAGCTTTTTCTACAAATTCATCTTCGGTAAAACATACCTCACACGTCAATAATCTGTTGAGCATGCCTTGATAAATAAAGAAAAGCAGTTCATAAATTTCTTCTAAATCTTCTGTAGCAAAATAATCCTCTTTAGCACATTCATTTAAAAGAAACATTGTACGATCTAATAAATTTTCCTCAACGAGCATACCTTTTACTTTTTCTGAAGTATCCGCTAAATGTTCAGGGAATAATGTGTAAAACTCATTTATGTATGAGTTGTGACTTTTGCTAACAGAGTTGCCAAAGATAGAATGATATATTTTTGGCAAGCGATAAGTATATCTATAGAAATTCAACCAAACGGCCTCATTGATTTCATAAGCATTTTTACAGTCTTTTATGCAATCGTCTAATGAATTTGTATAATCCGCTATGAATGTGAGAGCTGTTAATGATTTCAAGTGTTCCAAGTTATCAAAATAATTATATAAAGTAGCGCTATTATACGCAGCAATATCAGCAACTTTTCGAATCGTTAAAGCTTCAATTCCTTCAGTTCTTATGATTTCAGCAGCAGACTCTATAAATATCCTTGTTGTACGTTCTCTTTGTCTTTTTTTCTTCATAATATCTCCCCTTAAATCGTATTATATCACAAATATTTTTTGCTTGAAACCTTTGAAAAGGGTCAAATTAGCAAGTAAATTTAGAATTTCGAGAAAAATACTTCTCAAATAATCAAGGCTATGATATAATCATGATTAGAGTTGTCAAACAATTCACAATATTATAAGGAGGATTTAGTTTTGAGACTAGAAATGGGTAATTTTTTTGTCGAAGAGATTCAATTTGGATCAGAGACAGCATTTAATGATGGTCTATTAACAATCAATAAAGACGAAGCTTTAAAAGTTGTATTTGAGGATGAACATATAGTAGAGGCTGAGCTTCACATAGTCCGTCCAGGGGATGATGTAAGGTTGGTTCCAGTAAAAGAAGCAATAGAACCAAGAGTTAAGTTAAATGGTGATTCAATATTCCCAGGCGTTATTGGAGAATTGTCACAAGCTGGTAACGGCACAACACATGCCTTAAAAGGGTGTAGCGTATTAGTAGTTGGACAACATTACGGTGGATTCCAAGATGGTTTAATAGATATGGGTGGAGAAGGTGCCAAGTACACTTACTACTCACAATTAAAGAATATTGTATTGGTTGCACACACAGATGAAACTTTTGAACACCATGAACAACAAAAAAAGAATAAAGCATTAAGATGGGCAGGGATGAGACTCGCAGAATACATCGGTCAATGTGTTAAAGCATTAGAACCACAGGAAACAGAAGTATTTGAGCTAAAACCTGTCTCTAAAAGAACCGAAAAGGAAAACGTTCTCCCGTCAGTGGTGATCGTATTACAACCGCAATCTCAAATGGAAGAAGCTGGATATAACGACTTGTGTTATGGATGGGATTGTAATAGAATGGTACCTACGTTCATGAATCCGAATGAAATATTAGATGGTGCAATGATATCGGGTAGTTTCATGCCATGTTCTTCAAAATGGTCTACTTACGATTTCCAAAACTTGCCAATGATTAAAAGACTTTATAAAGAACATGGAGAAACTATTAATTTCTTGGGTGTTATTATGTCTAACCTGAATGTTGCTTTGGATCAAAAAGAACGTTCAGCATTATTTGTAGCTCAGATGGCTAAATCATTAGGAGCTGATGCAGCAGTTGTTGCTGAAGAAGGTTATGGTAATCCTGATACTGATTTCACAGCTTGTTTAGTAGCACTTGAAGATGCTGGCATAAAAACAGTTGGTCTTACAAATGAGTGTACAGGTCGTGATGGTGGATCACAGTCATTGGTATCATTAAATGAAAAATCGACTGCGATAGTATCTTGTGGTAATGTATCGGAGTTAATTAAGTTACCACCAGCTGCACTTGTTTTAGGCGAACTGGAAGCTTTGGCTAGAGATGGTTTATCAGGCGGTTGGTCAAATGATGAATTGTTAGGATCTTCTGTTAAACCAGATGGATCGATTATTATGGAAAATAATGCAATGTTCTGTGGTGATCAGGTTGTAGGGTGGTCTACAAAAACGATGAAAGAATTTTAGGAGTGTGTCATGAAAAAAGCGATTGTATATTTAAATCAATTCTTCGGACAGATTGGCGGAGAAGACAAAGCTGATTTTGCACCTGAAATCAGAGAAGGCGTTGTAGGCGCATCGATGGCTTTCAATCAAGCCTTAAAAAATGCAGAAGTTACACATACTTTGATCTGTGGTGATAACTTTATGGGATCGAATGAAGAAGAAGCAGTAGAAAAACTATTAAGCTTCTTAGAAGATAAAGAATTTGATATATTCTTAGCTGGACCAGCTTTCCAAGCAGGGCGTTACGGAAACGCTTGTGGCGTGATTAGTTTGGCTGTTAAAGAAAAATTTGGTGTACCGGTATTTTCTTCAATGCATATTGAAAATCCTGGTGTAGAGATGTTTAAAAAAGATATGATTATTTTCCCAGGTGGTAAAAGTGCTGCGGCAATGAGAAAAGACATTAAGAAAATGAGTCTGTATGCAGATAAAGTACTGGCTGGAGAATCACTTGGTACAGCCGAGGAAGAAGGCTACTATACAAGAGGTATCCGTCATCAAGTATGGCGTGAAGATAAAGTCAATGCAGCAGATCGAGTAATTGATATGCTTCTAAAGAAAATATCAGGTGAAACATATGTAACAGAACTTCCTATTCCAAAGATGGATTTAGTGGATATTGCAACACCGATAAAAGACTTGAGTCAAGCGAAAATAGCAGTTTTAACTTCAGGGGGGATTGTACCAATCGATAATCCTGATAGAATTCAATCTGCATCAGCAACAAGATGGGGTAAGTATGATGTTGCTGGTATGGAACGATTAGAAAGTGGTGTATTCAAAACAATACATGCAGGATATGATCCAGCAGCAGCAGATGCAGATCCTAATGTTTGTGTACCGATTGACGCATTAAGAACATTTGAGTCTGAAGGTAAAATCAAAGAATTGTATTCTTATTTCTATTCAACAGTAGGAACAGGTACTACTCAAGCTGAAGCAGCTAGAATGGGTAAAGAAATTGTAGCTGAACTCTTAGCCGCTGGTGTTGATGGCGTTATCATGACTTCTACGTGAGGCACTTGTACTCGTTGCGGTGCAACGATTGTTAAAGAAGTAGAACGTGCTGGTTTAGCGGTAGTACAAATGGCTAACTTAGTACCGGTTGCCAAAACAGCAGGTGCAAATAAAATTGTACCAACCATTTCTATTCCTTATCCATTAGGGGATCCTTCAACAACAAGAGAAGAACAATGGAAGTTAAGATATCATAGAGTTGGTATAGCTTTAAATGCTCTTACTGAGGATGTATCTGAACAAACCGTTTTTAAAGTTTAAGTCATAACCTAAGCACCATAAACACAATCCGGTGCTTAGGTGTTATAAATAAGTTGTAACTTATGATAGTATTTAAGGAGGAAAGAATGTCTTTACTTGATGGCAAAAAAGTTATCATTATTGGTGACCGTGATGGTATTCCAGCACAAGCTGTCGAAGCATGTTTGGTTAATCTGAACACTGAAGTATTATATGCTTCAACAGAATGTTTCGTCTGAACCGCGGCTGGAGCAATGGATCTTGAAAATCAAAAGAGGGTAAAAGCGTATTATGAAGAGCATGGTGGAGAAAACCTTGTTGTTCTTTTAGGCGCAGCAGAAGCAGAAGCAGCGGGATTGGCAGCTGAAACTGTAACTGGTGGAGACCCTACATTTGCAGGTCCGTTAGCAGGAGTTCAGTTAGGACTTCGAGTATATCATGTGGTAGAAGAAGCGTTCAAAAATGAAATAGAATTTGAGATTTATGATGAGCAAATTGGCATGATGGAAATGGTACTTGATGTAGAAGAGATTGCATCTGAAATGACTGATATAAGAAAAGAATTTTGTAAGTACTAATCCATTAAAAAAGGGGGGACTCATGAATAAATCTAAAATAAACAAAGTATTTTCAATATCATTATTAGTTGTATTTGGTATTGTACTATGGGGTATTATTGGTGCTAAAAGTTTTGAAGCATCAGCCACTGCCGCATTTAACTTCTTAGTAAGCAAGTTTGGTTGGTTTTATCTGTTATCAATGACGTTATTCGTTGTATTTGCTGTCTGGATTGCACTTAGTAAATACGGAAAAATTAAACTTGGTCCAGATGACTCTAAACCAGATTATAGCTTTATATCCTGGTTTGCTATGCTCTTCTCAGCAGGCATGGGCATTGGTCTCGTGTTCTGGGGTGTGGCAGAACCTCTAAACCACTTTATTAATCCGATGGGTATGGATGGCGGAACTGAAGCAGCTGGACAGTTTGCGATGATGAAGTCATTCATGCACTGGGGATTACATCCTTGGGCAAATTATTCTGTACTTGCATTAGCTTTAGCTTACATGCAGTTTAGAAAAGGAAAACCTGGTTTAATCAGTAGTATATTTATTCCGCTAATTGGTGAAGAACGAGTAAAAGGTTGGATGGGTAAAACAATCGACATTTTAGCAATCTTTGCAACGGTAGCGGGAGTAGCAACATCTTTAGGTCTTGGAACACTTCAAATCAACAGTGGTTTGAATTTCTTATTCGACGTTCCTGAAACGTCATTAGTACAAATACTCATTGTAGTAGTTGTAACGGTATTATTTATGATTTCTGCTGTTTCCGGTTTAGATAAGGGAATCAAGTTCCTTTCAAATCTGAATGTTAGTATTGCAGCAGTATTGGTTATATTATCAATTATTATTGGACCAACACTTTTAATTTTCTCAAACCTAGGTCAAGGTATGATGTTATATGCTAAAGATCTATTTATGGATGCAAATCCGTTTGGAAAAGGCGAGTGGTACGGTTGGTGGACTATCTTCTACTGGGCATGGTGGATTGCATGGGCGCCATTCGTAGGAACATTTATTGCAAGAATTTCTAGAGGTAGAACAATCAGACAATTTATAGTTGGTGTTCTAGCAGCTCCAACACTAGCATCATTTTTATGGTTTGCAACATTTGGAACCATGGGTATTGAGACAGGAGCTGAAGTAGCTACTCAAGCAATCGCGAAAACAGAAACTGCATTATTTGTAGTGATGCAACATTATCCACTTGGAAATGTCATCTCATTGGTAGCTGTTCTGTTACTATGTACATTCTTTG
>Ga0209272_10000190_pt1 | contig 66972 bp, 51 predicted proteins | sample tdDd002_FD_187125 | JGI IMG/M metagenome (GOLD analysis project Ga0209272, IMG submission 187125) | Marine sediment microbial communities from the Atlantic coast under amendment with organic carbon and nitrate - tdDd00.2 (SPAdes)... | ecosystem: Environmental > Aquatic > Marine > Coastal >...
TGTTCGTGCAGCATTTTAAAGGTGTTGTGCACGACCCATTTGTCTAACTGTGTCTCGAGGCCAAATTGGTTAACAAGTGGAAAAAATTCCGCGGGTGTAAGTCGAACGCCATTTTCAGGGTTGATTCTAAGTAGCACTTCAAAGCTATGTAGCCGTTCTTCTAAGCTAGCAGCTAGCTTCAGATAAGGTTGGCAATTGAGTTCGAACCAGTCGTTTTTAAATGCTTTTTGAATGTAGCTGAGTTTGTCTACTTTACCTTCAATGGCGGGTTCATCGACCCAGTGTAATAGTGTGTCCGCTATGTGGGGCTGACCACATAGGTGGGAAACCAAATTGTGAATATTTTGACTATGTGTTGCATTGATACAATGTAGGATTGGATCCACTAGTGAAATAGATGTGCCTTTCCAATAAAACTGAAAGTCTTTCAACATGCCCGTAAGGTGACAGAGTTCTTCCTCTACTTCGCTACCATCAACCATAAAGCCAAGAATACCTAAGGTGTATGGTGGGCGGTAGCAACGTTTAATAATAGAATCACTTTCTAGTAGCTCTTTTTGCACTTGGCCAATTAACTGGGATTTGCCTTCATGACCAATGTCACCGAGTTTGGATAGTGTTGGTGCCAAATCAAGATAAATTAATACGATGTGCTGATGTTCAGTGATGTCTTCCTCAAGCTGTTTTACATTAAATAGGCCAGTATATGGGTCTATACGCTCTGCTCGAATCTGCGTTTTTAACATTTCGTGGTGCTGTAATACGTAGCCTGCAATAAGATAACTCAGAGCAGTAATGAGCATAAGCATCATCATCAGTCCATAGAAACTGTCTTCAATACCTGTCTCGTTGGCTCGCTGTACTCCAGCGTAGACCATCAATAGTATTACTCCGGCGCCTATCCCTAGTGGCCTTAGCACGCCATGTTTACCGATCCCTGTTGTTGCGATAAGAAATACCACTAAACAAATGGTGATTAATATCAGCGGCTCTTTGTAGCTGAGTGCAATCGTGATTAAAGTGGCGCAAGAAGCGAACCAGATAAAAAATGACCAAGTATGTCTGTAGCTCGCGCGTAGTTCATTATCAAGCAACACGTAGCGATGAGTCTCATTCCGAGAGAGCGCATAGATAATAAATAGAATAATGGGTGTAAGTAATAACTGTGTTAGTGCACTACTAATCGATGAATAAAAAAGGAATTGGGTAGAAACATATAAATCATCAACCAGAGAGCTTAACAACAACAGCTTTAACGCGTTGAGTATTGGAAATGTAAGCCCATAAAATAGGAAAAAAGTGACCATGTGATCATACGGTCGGATCGACTTTTGACGCTGACAAGCATAATGAAACGCAATAGCGACGAACAATGGTAGAAGTGGAATTGTTAGGGAAAAAACGAGGCTGGTAAATCCATCTCGGCCGCTAAAAAAATAATAGGAAAAGAGCGCAGCAGCGATGGTGGGAAGGACGCGCGAGCGATATTTTAGAAAGCCGACCGTCATAACGGCGCTAACAAATGAAACAACTTGAAAGTCGAGGGGCTCAACGACAAATAAAGATGATAGTTGGAAGCAGCCCAGTATTGAGAAATATAGGATGAAGTGGGGCAGCAAGTTATGTTTACTTACTGAAAAAGTATTCGAGTTCATTATCAACAAGCCAATAGACAATCAAGTTCACTGCGTGAAAGCGCGCAGAGATTATCATGAAAATTGTAAATGTAGAAAGGGAAAGTGAGGGGATGTTTTGGTTGAGATGATGGGCGCTTGAATACGCCCATCGAGAGATAACGTTAGCCTTCAATTTTTAAGGCAAATGACTCATAAGGGAAGAGAGTACAAGTTTCAGGAATTGTGGTTAGAGTACTCTCATTGGTAATGAGAGTAGTGCATGACTTCCCACTTAAATGGCTTGGGAGAGACACGTTAATGCGCTCTTTGCTAAAGTTATTGATAACAACAATATGCTCGTTCTCATCTTTACGCTCGTAAGCGAACACTTGAGAGTGATCCTCTAATAGTGGGATGAAATCACCGTAAACAATCACTGGGTGCGCTTTGCGCAAAGCAATCAATTGTTGGTAGTGGTAGAAGATCGAGTTTTTGTCTTCTAGCGCGTCAGACACGTTGATTGTCGGGTAGTTTGGGTTGAGCTCAATCCAAGGTTGACCTGATGTAAAACCAGCATTCGATGAGTTGTTCCAATGCATTGGTGTACGAGCGTTGTCTCGACCGTTTTCATGAATCGCTTTAAGCATATGATCATGGCTTACACCGGACTCGGTTTTTACTTTGTAGAAGTTCAACGTTTCGATATCTTTGTACTGGTCGATCGTGTCGAAAGCAACATTGGTCATTCCTATCTCTTCCCCTTGGAAGATATAAGGTGTGCCTTTCATGAAGTGCAGTGTGGTGGCGAGCATTTTCGCTGACTCAACGCGAAACTCTTTGTCACAACCATATTTAGAGACAACGCGAGGTAAGTCATGGTTGTTCCAAAATAGTGAGTTCCAACCATCATTCTTTAACTCCACTTGCCACTTAGTTAGGACTTGTTTGAACTCGACCAAATCAAGCGGCTTAGGTTGCCATTTATCACCATCTTGCCAAGTGAGTGTGATGTGCTCAAATTGGAACACCATCGACAACTCATCTCGATCTGGGTTGCTGTAGAGCTTAGCGATATCCGGTGTCGCGCCCCAAGTTTCGCCTACCGTCAGAAGGTCTTTATCTCCAAACGTTGCTTGGTTCATTTTTTGTAGCAGTGGGTGCAATCGCTCGCCGTTGCCTGTAATGCCTTTGTCGATCTCTTTGCCGATCAGATCAATAACGTCTAAGCGGAAACCGCCAATCCCTTGATCGATCCACCAATTCATCATGTCGAACACTTTTTGATGTAGGGCGGGGTTCTCCCAGTTTAGGTCAGGCTGTCTTTTTGAAAATAGGTGGAAGAAGTATTGTTGGTTCTCTTCGTCCCACTGCCAAGCACTGCCACCGAAGATGGAGTCAATATCGTTGGGTTTCGAACCGTCTTCTTTCGCATCTCGCCAGATATAGAAATCGCGGTATTCACTGTCTGGGTTAGATTTTGCTTCGACAAACCAAGGGTGCTCGTCAGAGGTATGGTTGACGACTAAATCCATTACTATTCGGATGTCACGCTGCTTGGCTTTATCAAGCAGTTCGCGCATATCTTCCATGGTCCCAAACTCTGGAGCAATGGCTTGATAGTCAGAGATGTCGTAGCCATTGTCATCCATTGGGGATTGGTAAACAGGCGAAAGCCAAATGACGTCAGCGCCTAATGATTGGATGTAGTCGAGTTTGCTAATGATACCTTGGATGTCACCGATACCATCGCCATTAGAGTCACAAAAACTGCGTGGGTAAATTTGGTATACCACACTATCATGCCACCAACGTTTTTCCATTTTTATACCTGTAATTGAATCGGAATCTGAGATTGACTATAGCGAACAACGTAAATGAAAAATAATTGATTCTTTGAATTAGGCTATAGAAAAAATCAATATCAAAAGCTACTCTTCTCCCATTATTTTAATCGGTGATATAGATAATGGATAAGCAGTATCGTTATTTCTATGAAGTGGCGCGTCAAGGCAGCATCAAAGCGGCGGCGGACAAGCTCTTCATTAGCCAACCGTCACTCACAACGGCGATAAAAAAGCTTGAAGATCAATTGGGAGCGAGTCTATTTATTCGTCGCTCTAAAGGTGTTGAGCTTACTGAGTATGGCTGGGTTTACTTTCGTTATGTGCAAGAGATTCAAGAAAAGCACAATGTCATGATTCATCAGCTGTCAGAAATGAAGTTACGCAGTGGTGGTAAAGTAAAACTGGGTGTCGGTGAGGCTTGGTGGGAATGCTTTGCGGCGAAGGCAATTAATGGATTTAGCCAATTGTACCCAGCGAGTTCGATGCACATTGAATTCGGCAATGGGTTATCTATGTTGCATCACTTGGTTAACGACGAAATCGATCTTTTTGTGGGCCATGAGATCAGCGGTATCAATAATCGATACCGAGTGCGTTTTATTCCGTTATTTCAAGAGCAAGAAGCTTGGTACGTTAGGCCAGATCATCCACTTTTAAATCAAGATGATATCGAGAAAAAGGCTTCTGATTATCCTTTGCTAAAAGTAACACCAGATCACGCAAGACATGGTGATGTGTTAACGGAGGAGGGCGCTGAGTTGTTTACGGTTGCCGCACAAGAGACGCGAGTAATCTATGAGCTGGATTCGCTTTCCGCAAGCATCGATATGGTGAAAATGAGTGATGCCATCATGCCCTACACCTGCAAAATGGAATCGGTGCTAAAGGAAAAAGGGTTGATCAGGTTGTGGCTGAACAAAGCTCAGCGCGGTCAAGTCGGCATTTACACCAAAGTAGGGACATTGACTGAACCGACAGCGGCTTTGGTTGACCTTATTTGTAAAAAAGCCGGAGAGTGATCTCCGGCAAAAGGATAGGAACTTAAAATTTTCCCACTTAAGCTGGTGGAGGCTTAAGTGGGAGGACAAAATTAGTTAGTAATTTGTTTTGCTGCTGTATCTAGCGCATCTTTTACTGATTGTTTACCTTGCATTGCGTTATCGATCGCTGCACCCTCTGCAAACCAGTATGCAGTCATTTGAGGGATGTTTGGCATGATCTCGCCGTTTTCTGCGTTGGTCATGGTTGCTTTGATACGATCATCTTGCTCTAAGATGTTTTGGAACGATTTTAGTGTTACGGCACCTAAAGGCTTGTCGTCGTTCATCACTTTAAGAGCATCATCGACAAACAAGTAGTTTTCTAAGAACTCGACAGCCAAATCGCCGTTTGGACTCGCCGCATTGATCCCCGCGCTCAGTACGCCTACAAATGGGTTACCTTTACCGCCGTTCAGTGTCGGTAGTACGGCAACACCGTAGTTCACTCCCATTTTGTCTAGGTTGCCCCAAGACCATGGGCCATTGATGGTCATGGCTGTTTCACCTTTGGTAAACGCCGCTTCTGATACTGAGTAATCCATGTCTGGATTCACAACGCCTTGGTTGACCATATCGACCAAGAACTGCAAACCTTTGATGCCTGCTTCGTTGTTTACGCCAGTTTTAGCGCCGTTATAACCGCCAGCCACTTTTTCAAATGCGTAAGCACCACCAGATGAGATCATTGGCCAAGTAAAGTAGGCATTTTTCACATCCCACATGATGGCTGTTTTGTTTTCTGCCTGCATTTTTTTATGGATGTTAGCGAGCTCTTCCCACGTTTTTGGTGGCTCAGGAAGTAGGTCTTTATTGTAAATCAGAGAGGGCGCTTCAATTGCCATTGGGTAACCCATTAGCTTGCCGTTGACCGTTACGGCATCCCAACTAAAGTCGACCAATTTATCTTTGAATTCTTGGCTCGGGTTCACTTCTTTCAATAGACCTGCTTCTGCGTAGCCACCAAATCGGTCATGAGCCCAGAAAATGATGTCAGGTCCCATTCCTTTTGCTGCGACTTTTTCAAAGCGAGCTTCTAGCGATTCTGGGTGCTGAACAATCACTTTTACGCCTGTGTCTTCTTCAAACTGCTGGCCGATTTTCGCTAAGCCTTCGTAGCTTTTATCGCCATTGATCCAGATGGTGATTTCACCTTCGGTCATCGCCGCCACTGGGCTAGCCGCAAGTACAGCAAGGGTAAAGATAGAAAGAGGTTTCACGAGCTTTTTCATTGTTATAAATCCTTGTCTTTAGGTTGACTGAGAATTTAACGCCAATGCATATAAAACAAAAATAGTTTATAGAGAGTGAGTTATAGAAAAAATCTATACCAAGCTAGAAAAATGTGCTCGTGCTCAAATAAAAAGGCGCAATCGTGTGATTGCGCCATTCAGGTAGATAAGAATTGTGTGATGTTATGCCTTTAAGTGACAGGCTTGATACAAATCTCCAGATTGCCCAGGTAAGGTAATGGTTATGTAACCCTCATTAAATGCTGCACTGTCAGAGTTTAGCAATCCTGTAAATTGACCATGTTGAATGCCTAATTTCCAGACGGGCAATGGGAGAGTTTTCGCGTTTTCCGATAAGTTGAATCCACATAAAACAACGTCACCTTGATACTGACGAGCAAAGACAAATGAGTCATCATCTTGAAAGAGCGGTATGTAATCCCCTTTTTGTAGGGCTAGAGAGTGAGTCCTTAGGGTTATCAGCTTTTGAAATATCGGTAAATATGGGCTGCTTTCTACACGCTCCCAAGGCATGCAGCGGCGGTTATCAGGATCATGGCTGCCTTGCATACCCAATTCAGTACCATAGTAGATACACGGCGTGCCAACGTAACTGAATAGCAAAGTCGCCGCTAAGTTGAAGAGCTTAGGTTGCGTTTTGACTAACTCCATAAAACGAGCGGTATCGTGACTATCAAGCTGGTTGAGTTGTGAGAGTTGGTTGGCCCACGGAATTTTTGCTCGGGCTTCGGATTGCCAATCTAAGAACTCCGCAACGGAGAGTTGAATCGGGTCAAAGCTAATATCAAGCTTTGCTAGCAATGCTCGAACCGGATGTGCAAACCCATAGTAGTTCATTGCGCCATCTTCTTGATCGCCTTGCAGCCACTGAGTTGCTTCAAAGAAGTGTTCACCTAGCACATAGCAATCTGGGTTAACTTGTTTGGCCGATTGACGAAACGCATTGACATAATACGCGTTGTTTCGAGCCCCTTCTCCTTCTCCGAGCATATGAATGACATCAAAGCGCCAGCCATCAATCGAGTATGGTGGACGAAGCCACTGTTTAATGATGGCATCATCGCTGTCATAGATGGTTTGGCGAACCTGTGGGTTTTCAAAATTTAATACAGGCAATGATTTAATGCCTTTCCAGCCGATATAATCCTGGCTATCTCCTTGAAAGAAATAGTAGTCGCGATAAGGTGAGTCAGGGGACTGGAACGCGCCCACTTCGCTGTGTTTACCTTGCAGATTGAACCACGGGTGTTCAGTGGATGTATGGTTAAATACCGCATCTAACATGATCTTCATGTCACGTTGATGAAGAGTTTGGCACAACTTAGCAAAGTGCTCGTTTGTCCCTAAGTGAGGGTCAATTTGAGTGTAATCCGCGGTATCGTATTTATGGTTGCTTGGCGCGTTGAAAACCGGATTGAGGTAGAGCGCTGTAACGCCTAACTGTTGTAGGTAATCCAGCTTTTCTTCCACACCGTATAGATCGCCGCCATAGAACTCACAGCCTCCGGTGCCATTGGTGGTATCAACGGGTTCACCCCACTGCTTGGCAATGACAGGTTTCGTGCCGCCTGACACTGCGTATTCATTACTTTGAACGCTGATCTCTGGCTTGCCGTTACAAAAGCGGTCAGGAAATATCTGATAAAAGACCTGCTCGCTGACCCATTCTGGCGGTTGTTGCTGGGTATTGTATTTAAAGTGTGTTTCCTTCCCGGGGACGCGATGACTGAGACCTTTACCATCAAGCCAGTATTGCCCAGTCCCACAAAGCAGTTTAAACACATAATGGGTAATGTCGCGGTCACTGTTGAGAGCGATGGTCGCCTGCCAATATTGTAGTTGAGGTGTCTCTCTACATGGTGTCATTTCTGCCAATACTTCTTCATTGTCGGGCTCATGACGAACCATGACTTTCTCAAAGGTATAGCGCTTCTCTGTTGCGAGAATAAGCGTCAATGAGCCTTCATTTTGAGTCACCCAATCGCGACTTTGACCGTGATAAATGAAAGGTGATGTCATCGTGATTGCTCCTTGTTTGTTAATTCACCGAGCGACAAGTAAAAGCTGGCGAGTGGCGTAAAATGAATTGGGAGTATGCCAACTCCATTGTTTATCGTTAGGGTAAATACGGTCTGAGAAAGCTGATCGACTACCTCGTATTCTCCATCAACCAGGTTCCATTCAATAGTCAGAGACGCAGGTATAACGAGGTTGACCGATTTACTATCATCGTCACTAAAGTTACTGGCAATGATGAGCTTTTCGCTGACTGAAGAACGAGCTAATGCGTAGAGCTGGTCTTTAAGTTCGCCAAAGTTTTGATAGTTTGCAGCGTATAAATCATGGTAATCACCGCAAAGTGCAGAACTATTTAACGTTAGGTTAAGCAGCTTCTGATAGAAGTCTCGCAGATCTTTTTCGCCTTCGGATAACTGACCACCATCAAATGCGCCTTGGTTCATCCAACGTTGGTGGTGGGGTACACCGATGTAATCAAAGATTGAGGTGCGAGAAGGTTGGCCAAATCCGGCCATTTCTGCACCAGGTTCACCGACCTCCTGACCAAAGTAGATCATAGTTGGCGATGAAGATAAGCAAGCGGAAATAAGCATGGCGGGTTTGCCTTTCTCTGCACTTCCTGCAAACTCAGGAGAAGCAACGCGCTGCTCGTCATGATTGTCTAAAAAATGCAGCATGTGATGTTCAATATCGTTGAGTTCATGCTGAATTCGACCAATCTCGCTTGAGGACCCTTTACCTTGTATGACCGCTTTGAGCGAATCGTAAAGGTCGACTTTATCGTAGAGGTAATCCATTTTGCCAAGCTGAATATAGTCTCGGTAGAGCTCTGGTTGGTAGACTTCTGCCATAAGAAAGGCATTCGGGTTATGGTGCTTGATCCAAGCATTCATGTAACTCCAAAACTCCACGGGCACCATTTCGGCCATATCGTACCGAAAGCCATCTACGCCTTGTTTGGTCCAGAATAGGGCGATATCGCGGAATTTTGTCCATGAGTTTGGCACGTCGCGATTTAACCAAAATTCAAAATGTGCCTGATGGTCTTTGTGTCGATATTCATCAGGTAAGCGGTCGAAATCGTAGCTGCCATCGGGCTTGACACCATAGTTGACTTTAACGGTTTCATACCAATCATCGATATTAGGTTTGGCTAGCCGCGATCCATTGCCTGTCCATTTCGCTGGGTATTCGTTGTAAGCCTCTTGAAGTAATGGATGATATTCACCTCCAAGTGGCGGGTTCTCGGCTAACACATCGGGCAATTGAAAGGCTTGATTGGGAATGTAATAGAAGTTGTTGTCTCTATGGTACTCCAGTGATGCATCGTCACTACAGCCGAAATCGGTCACTCCCTCAGGGTTGTTCAACCCCTTATACACACGCGCAATGTGGTTGGGCACGATGTCAATAATCACTTTCATGCCTGCATCGTGAGTGCGATTGATCAGCGCATAAAATTCTTGGTTGCGCTGACTTGGGTCGTCAGCCAGATCTGGGTTTACAGAGTAGTAATCTTTAACCGCATAGGGAGAGCCCGCCCGACCTTTAACAATGCTTGGATGATCATTGTCGATGCCGAACTCGTTGTAGTCATTGATGACGGCATGGTGAGGAATTCCGGTGTACCAAATATGACTAATGCCTAAAGCTCGGATTTCATTTAAGGCTTTATGGGTGAAATCACTGAATTTCCCCACTCCGTTTTGCTCAGCCGTTCCCCAAGGAGCATTGCAATTCTGCGTGTTACCAAATAATCGGGTAAAGACTTGATAGATATTTTGTTTTTTCATCGGGAGGTAGTGCTCCTGTTTCATCGTTATTGGCAGGCTAAAACAAGGGCTTGTTATCCCAATCATCCTTTTGCGTCTATTTGGGGGGCGTAGAATTAAAAATTGTGATTTAGCTTAGAAAAAGAATTCGGTCTTTCATTAAGGTTACCAACAGTCCATATGTTTCACTCCATATTTCGGCTGCAACTTTACATCTAAGTATGGGTTGTTCTGGATTAAGGTTCACAAATTAACTTTTTATAAGTGAGGTTTAAAAGGGGAGCTATTTGTTTTTTCTTTGATTAATCAGTAAGTAATGTTTACTAATCGGCTGGAATGGTTCTTTGGTTTACTTTGACAATAATCGGTTGTTTTCTAACCTTTAAAGTGAACAACGTCAGATGAAAAGGAGAACATAAATGGCGACATTTAAGCAAGACATCCCTCAACGTGTAACTGTATATCATGATGATATTGAACAAGAAAAAGCACTAAAGAATGCGATGCTGCCGGAGAAACCTCGATACTTTAACGGCTCGCCTACGTATCAAGCAGAGAGTATTGATGACTTTAAGTCGAAGTTAAGCCAAATCGGTCTTTCGTTAGACGTATAGATTTTACAAAGGCTCGAAACACTAACGAGCCTTTTTTCATTATAGCTCTACGCGATTGCGACCATTTTGCTTGGCTTTGTACAAGAGCTTGTCGGCTTTCGCGAGCGCTTGATTGATATCATTGTCTTGCCATTCAATCACACCAATACTGACGGTCGCTTGAAGATAGTGGCTTGAACATAAGCTATCACTCAGTTTTTGTTCGATCTTTTCTCGAATTTTTTCGGCGATGGCGTAGGCTTCATCCAATTGGGTACCAGGTAGTACCAAGCCAAATTCTTCACCACCTAATCGACCGAAAATATCTGATTCGCGAGTGTGCTCTGAAACGATATTGCAAAACGCGATAAGAACATTGTCGCCTATGGCATGACCGCACTCATCATTGATTTGTTTAAAATGGTCTAAATCCATCATACAGACAGAGGAAAGCGCGTTTTTGTTTTGGGCAGCTATAGCACTATTGACCAGTGCTCTACGGTTAAGAATACCTGTGAGAGGGTCTTCAAGGGCTAGGCGAGTTAATTGAGTCTCTTTGCGTTTGATGTTGGAGGCCATATCTGAAAACGCGTCAAAAAGTTCGCCAATTTCATCTTTTCTTTCGGTGAAATTGGTATCCACTTTACCGGCGCGCGCCAGCGAGGATATTTTCAAGCGAAGTTCGAGTATTGGGGCCGCAATATGGCGAGCCAAGTAACCCGTTAAGCTTACGAACAATATTAGCCCGACGCCCAAATAGAGCAGTACCTCACGCAGCAACTCTGCATTGCTGTACTCCAACTCTTTATCGGAAATGAATACGACTAAGGTGACACCACGCTCGTCTGATTGCAGATCAAGGTCGTCGAAAAAGACTAGGTGCTTGTAGATTTCCATGCCAATCGGTTGATTGATCATGATCCCGCCCAAATCACTCCGAAATAGAGGGTTGTTAGTTGGGTTGAAGCCGTTCAATTGGAGTTGCTTTAAATTGATGTAGTTTGACTCTGATAACGGGGCCAAATCATCATTGCGTACGACAAAAACATCCACGTATTTGTGGCCGTTTTTTATTAGAGATTGCTTAATGCCAGTAAGTTGCTGCTCTATCAGCGTGCGATCTAGCACCGCTGTGTAGTAACCGAGTAGCCGTTGGTTACAATCAATGAGGGGGCGAGAGTAAAAATAAGTCTCTTTGTTGAAGGTTAAACCAAGTTGATTTGAGACTTCCTTAGGGGCGAGATAAATAATCTGCTGAGGGAGTGCTTCGATATCCCCTCGTTTTAGAGGTGTATCCGAACCGTTCCTTCGAGAGCTTTTCCATACAGTACTAGATTGCTTTGTTACGGTATTATTTGTGGTGTTAGTATGCTGAGCTTGCTTATACAACCAATCGTTAAAGGACTCGTTTAAACGCTGAATCTTGTCATGAGCTAAGACTTGAATGTGACGACTCTTTTCTTCATCAAATGATAGTGGGTGTTTTCTATTCTTAGCGAGCTGGAAATCGATTAGCTTTCCATTGGTATCTGAGATGATTAAGGCTGAAAAACCGCTTGTAAAACTGAGTGCATCAGAGGCAAGTTCAGAGATAGATTGTCGATGGTTATAACAATATGATATCGCACCGCTGAGCTGATTAAATTCTGTTGCTCGACCATCTATATAGTGGCTTATCTCGTTTGCCCCTAATAGCGCAGAGAGTTGACTAGAGCGAAAAATGTGGTCGATAGTGAGTTTTTCTTTTGCTTTGTAGTAGGCATACCCGAACCCTATCAAACAAGCTGCAAGAGGAAGTAGGATAAATATGATTTTTGTACTTAGTTTATTCATATGCCATTTACTTTTTAGATCGTTGAGCGTGATCTTCTTAACTTTACCGATTGATGGGCATAGAACGGAAAATGGCTTGGTTATTTCTTAATGCAAACATTATAAGTCCTTAATAAAATCAAATGGGTCTGTAATAAATTTGAGGCACAAGCAACCCTTCGCTAGGCATTTAAACCAAGCAATTGAGAAGTATGTGAAAGGAACGGATGTTAGATTTGTTTGTATTGGTAGGTTGGTAATACAAACAAATCTACATGGTGCAACAACAAGCGACTATGGCGACATGTAAGCTTCAATCAAGTCGAGAATGTTCTGTTTCGTAACTGAGTTATAACCTGATATTTCGATTACAATTTCAGCGAGAATGTCGTCTTCACAATAAAAGTAAGCGACCGGTGTATCTAATACCTCTGAGATACGCTTGACCGTCGCGTAATCTGGTGCGTGTTTACCGGTTTCATATTGACTAATTCTTGCACTTGCGCCTGCTGGCTCCATCCCTAGCTTATACCCCAGCTCTTCCTGGGTAATCCCTTGTTTTTTTCTTATGTATCTTAGCCTTCTAGGTAATGGGCTAGTCATTCAGTCGGTACCTCCACATATAAAGCATGGATATATTAACCTTATAGCATTAGATAAATTACTAAGGAATTTTTAGATTAATATTCTTTGGTTGATAATTTTGTTAATGTCCCGATATTTTTATTAAATTCTGGTTAAATTGAGCTTTGCGATATTTTTTATTGTTTATTTTCGCTGTGAGAAAAGTTCACAAATTAAAATGTTGTTTGAAATTAATGCTTTAGTACTAGTTTTTTGTCGGATATTTCTGAAATTACTAGACGCCATTTGATGAAAGGTTATTACAACAATGTAAAAACAATCAATGTAAATCGACTTTAGTTATAAATTTTGGCGACTTAGATGCTTTCTTATTTTTGTCAAAAGCTGGGGGATGTGATTAAAGAAGTGTTTTTCGCAATTCTTGTTCTACCAAAGAAATAATATCTAAGGTGTATTTTTTTCTGCTTGGGATACGTTGGCTAATGGCAATATGACGAGCCAAACTAAGTACGCGATATACATCGATGTCGTGAGCCTTGTTCGAATTTCCAGATAGCAATAAATATCGAGAGGTGAAACATTTAATTGTACGCTCAGCATAGTCGGCATCGTTGTAAATTCTTAAACATTGCTCTTGTATATGTGCAATGAAATTCCCTAAATCCAAATACGGGTTTCCCATACAACATAAGTCGAAATCAAGTAGGTACAAAGTATGTTTGTGCACGAGTACCTGGTCATGATAGAAATCCCTATGGATTGTTTTTTGGATAGAGTCAGGCAGCGTTTCGCTTACGGTTCTGCACCACGCCATAATTCGTTTGATTCTTGCTTGCCATTGAGGGTTACGTTCTGCAACCTCCAGTAAGTTGCGCTCTAATATCGAAAGCTCTTTCTCGAGAGTATGCGTCTTTTCTAGATTGAGTGTCGAATTGTGTAACTTGTACAGGGCGAATGCTAATTGATGGCTCAGTGCTTTATTGGCGCTGTTACAAAATGGTTCGAATATAGTGGTTCCAGGGACTTTTTCCTGAATCCACATACTCTGTTCTGGTAGCTTGAAAAGAGGCTTTGGCACTTGAACGTTATCGGACGCTTTTGGATTGAACTCGGATGAATAGAGTGCGTTTTGAGTTTTCCAACTTTTTCTGTCAAACCCTTTCGCTCTCACCTTTCCAATCATATTTGGTTGGTTCTCGGCGTTTACTTGATACTCTATCAAGGCGCGCTTTCCTAGCTTTGAACGTATGAGTATGGCTTGCTCTATCTGCAAATTCGCAAGTTGAGATCCTTGTGTTGGGCATTGATGTTCGAGAAGACTTTGCACAAAGTTAGGATCAATTAATTTCGCCAGTTGGGGTAAGGATTGGTCGATGGTTATCTGAGCTTCTGATGTTTGAACTTGGTCAAGATGATAGTAACAGCGGCTGAGTAGGGCGCAAATTCCCTTTTTCCAGTCGGTGATGCCAAAGCGCAATGGGTGATAGATAAGCTGGAAGATTCCCAGTGCTGTAAACAAGTGCATTTTATTGTCATCAATACTGGCTGACTCTCGATACCCAGCAAGGAACTGCGTTTCCAACTGTTCGTATTCATTTCGAGTAATCAAACCTAATGTCATTCTATAGCTAAGATGGGAGAGGAAATTCCCCACATCAAAACCGCTGAACCAAGTACATAGATTGTCGAAATCCAAAAACTCTATGCTCTCACTATTAACGAGTACTTGGTCGGCGTAAAAGTCACCATGAATAAAACTTCGCTCTTTGGGTAAGGCTTTGATTAACATTGAAAGTGTATCTGCAATGTGAGTCGTTAGCGCCGTCTGCTCTGGTAGTATTTGCGTAATGGATTGGGAGTGTAAGTGGAGCAAATGGAGAAACTGCTTTGTACGGATAGGTTTTACTTTTTTGGATGGGGGCTGTTGATGGAACCTCGCTAATTCTTCCCCGCATCGCTGATAGCAAAGCAAGTCGTCTGGAAGAAGCGGTGTTTGCATTGCAAGGGGCTTTCCTTCTATCCATTGGTAGATGAGTAAACAATGTTTATCACTTTTACCAAGCAAGCGTCCAAATGGGCTCTGCTCTTTTTTTAGATATGAGTAGCTAAGCGTGTCATAGCGTTCCTGAGTATAGGTTTTTACTACGGCGATCGAACCGTCGCTAAAAGTGAGTTTGGCGACAAAGCGCCGCTCCGGCTTATATTGAAGTACGGTTAACTGACTCTCTAACTCATGGTTTTTGTCAAACATGGCTCGTTTGATGACAGATGCTCGTTGTTCAGGGTTAGACAACTTCTCCAGAGAGGGAAGCTTATCATCATAAGGGTAGTGGTTTAAAATCAGCTGATGCTCAGAGACAACATGGCTATGCGTGGTGGCAAGCGACAATTTACTCTGTTTATTACTTGTTTTAATTGCTTTGGCGAGATCTGAAAAAGCTTTTACGTATACCAAGTGAGTTTGATCTTGGGTTTGAACTCTATATAACAACAAACAACTGCTTTCGGGTTTATACCGTAGATATTCTCGATGGATTGAAATGATGCCTTCAATGGGTAAATGAGTATCAAATAGATTCGTTAATTGCTCTTCTGAGAAAAGTAGCTCTAGGGCAGGAATCTGTTCATCGCTTGGTTGCGTTTGTCGTTCCATCTATCCTCCTTCACTACGAAAGAGGGACGATGGGAAGGCAACCGGTTCACCGGATTCTGGGTAGGCGATTTTGCCATTTTTAATGGATATTACCATGTCGCACATTTGGGCACAGTGCTGTCGATGAGTGATCCAAAGCGTCGTTTTCTGTTTGGCTAAGTCAATTAATGCTTCGCTTATGGATTGTTCCGTTTTAGGGTCTAACCCTGTGGTTGGTTCGTCTAAAATAAGAATGGGCGCTTGCTTTAAAGCCGCTCGAGCTATCGATATTCGTTGTCTTTGCCCTGCTGATAGAGTGACTCCTCGCTCGCTCACTTCTGTTTGATAGCCTTTTGGTAGTGATTGAATAAAATCATCGATTCGCGCCAATTTAGCGGCGGCAACGATTTCACTTTGGCTGGCTTGTGGTTTGGCTAATGCGATGTTCTCTTCAATGGTTGCTGAGAAAAGAGCGGTCTCTTGCATCACGACGGAAAACTGCTGTCGATAACTGTCCAGAGTGAAATCTCGTATATCTTGGCCATTAATTACAATGCTACCCGAGCTAGGATCATATAAACGAAGAAGCAGCGAAGCCAATGTTGATTTACCACTGCCAGAAGGGCCTATTACGGCCACTGTTTTTCCTGCAGGTAAGGTTAAGTTGATGTCATTTAATATCGGGTTGTTGTTTTCTGGGTATGAAAAACTCGTCCCCTTGAAGTGTATGGAAGTATTCAATTTCGGTGCAGGCAAGGCATTGGAGCGCTCTTTTACGTGCTGCTCTGCATTCAAAACGCCGAGAACTCTATCAGCTGCAGCAGAGGCTTTCGCCAGGCGAGCTGTGTATTTAGTGAAATCCCGAATAGGACGAAAAACGCGTCGTAAATAGTAAACAAATACAATGAGCCCACCGGGTGTCAGTTGACCATTGAGTACTTCGATAGAGCCAAATATGAGCACAAGTGCGGTAGAGATCGCCACGAGTATTTCTACCGTCCGCTGTAAGCTGGCCACCAGCTTTTTGCCTTTAACTCCCTCTTTGAGGCTTTTGCTGTTGGCTTGGCGAAATATGTCGCTAAAACGTTCCTCGATCTTTAGAGCTTGTACAGACTTTATTGCTCCGATTGATTCTGCCGCAGTAGCCGCCATATCACCTTCACGTTGACGATTCTTACGAGCAACAGTGTGAATTCGTTTACTTTTACTTATGGTGACAAACCACAGAATGGGTAATGGGATCAAAGCTATGAGAGTCAATTGCCAGTTGAGCCACAACATTACGGACAAAATGATGCTAAAGATAAGCCCACTACTCATCAGAGGGACGACGGCAGTCACTGAGGTCTCTTTAATCATGCCCATGTCACTGATGAGTCTTACGACAAGATCGCCACTACGCTGTTTTTGATGATAGAGAACGGACAAACCTTGAAGGTGCGTAAAAACTTTATCACGCAACCGAATGATCACGTGATTGCCAGCAATAGCCATGCTGATGGTTGCTATGTAAGTTACAACCGCACGTAGCATAGTAATCATGATCAGAATAACCGCTAGGTAGCCAATGTACTCAATTGGCTGTAGATGAGCCAATGGAGCGAAATGTTCCTTGCTACTTGGGTCGGAGATGACGAGCCGATCAATGATGAACTTCAAGGGCCAAGGTTCAATCATTCGCAATAAGGCTTGACCAAAAAGGCAGATGAAAGCCATGACTAGCACACCGCGTTTTTCTCTAATATAAGGGGCGGTGTAAGTTAGAAACTTCTTTAGCCCAGGTAGGGCCTGCTTTAATCCTTTAGGCCTAGCCATTAAGCTGCTTCTTGTAATCCAGCAAGAGCCAATATGGACTGAATTCTTAGTGTCCAGCTGTGTTTTGATTTGGCTTCTTCTCTTGCGTTTTTTCCCAAGCTCGTGCGAATTTTTGGGTTATGGATGAGGTAGGATAGGGCAAAGAACAAAGATTCGGGATTTTTTGCATCATACAGAAGACCATTTTTACCATGTTGAATGATGTCACCAATTTGACCGAGATCGGAGGAGACTGTTGGTAGCCCCGCTGCCATGTACTCGTATATTTTAAGCGGTGAAAAGTAAAATGACGGCTGCTCAGGATAGGGAGCAACAGCAATATCCATTTGTCGATAGTATTGTCCCATGGCGTCTGTTGGTACTGCGCCCGTGAAAGTGACTTTGCTATCTAAACCCAATTCATGCACTTGTTGTTGTAGTGCGTCCCGTTCAGGGCCATCGCCAACAATAAGCAGTCGAGTATGCGGATGGAGTTGCGTTACTAACAGGAAACTTTCGATCAGTTGATTGACACCATGCCAAGGCTTAAGTGTCCCTACGAAACCAATAGTCGTTTGGTTTTTGTGATTAGAGGCTTGGTGAACAATACCGCTGAACTTGTCAGTATTGACCCCATTCGGGATAACGTGAATCTTCCCGCGCGCTTGGCTAAACCCATCCAAGTAATCGGCGACTTGATTGGATACAGCGAGAATTATTTTAGCGTTGTCGAAACAACGTTTAGAGATATCAAGAGCAGATTGCTCATCATGTAGAGTTCGAAACTTCTTTTGCTCTTCTATGAGAGGGGCATTGACCTCCAAGATGGTGGGGATGTTGTATTTATCTCCATAGCTCATTCCTGCATGTGACCAAAGGGAGTAACGTTCGTAGATGAACTCGTATGGCGCATGTTTATCAAGTTGGTGAAGGATGTCTATGTTGTCTTTGATGTCGGACTGTTCTCTTAAGTACCTATCGTGAATTTTAGCGTGCTTCAACTTATGAAATTCAATCGCACAGAGATCGCTAGGGCAGTGATTTCCCGTTGCGGCAGCAAAGAGTGAGAGTTCGATACCTTGCGCCATCATGGCTCTTATCACCTCTTGGATATGGAGTGAACAACCTTTACTGCCAAATGCAGGTACCCCTCTATCGGAACAGACATACGCACCTTTCATAATCGACTCCTTGTTACTGAAAGTTTAAAAACTGCTTTCTCAATATTTCGGTATTGCTGTGAATATCAAAGCGTTGCTCAATTTGCATGCGGGCATTTTGCGCGTATTTCTCTGCCTGCTCTGGAGAAGACAGAAGTCGGCTAATTGCGGCTGCGAGCTCTTCTGGTGAATGCTGTTCACACATCAATCCGGTTTTATTGTGTTCGATGACTTCAGGGATGCCAGTAACGTCTGTCGATATACAAGGCGTGCCAAGAGCCATAGATTCAACTAATACGGTTGGCAAGCCATCTTGATTGTTATCTATACCAATAACGCAAGGAGCAACAAACATGGCTGATTCACAGATACGTTTTTTTACTTGCGCTTGTGGTAATGGGCCAATCAGCTGCACACAGCTTCCTAAGTGATAGTTTTTGATTAGGTCTGCTAACTGACGTTTTTGGTCACCTTCGCCGATAATGTCACAGTGGAATATCGTGCCCCGTTGTTTGAGTAAGGCACACGCATGGATAAGGTCACTAAAGCCTTTTTTCTCGACGAGTCTTCCCACTGCAATGATATGTGGAGGTCGGTTAGTGTAGGGTGAAAATGGAAACTGATTTAGGTCCAAGCCGTTATAGATACGAACCAGCTTGCTCGGTTCAATCTCCAATTCATTAATCAAATAATCAACATTGTAGTCACTAACCGTGACGGCGAATTGAGCTGAAGAAAACTTCTTTTTTACTAAGTTGTAGTCATTATCTTGATGGAAGATATCTTTTGCATGCGCAGTGAAGCTGAAAGGAATCTGGCAAATTTGTGCTGCAATATTTGTTACTGTCGTTGATGTCGTTGCAAAGTGGGCATGAAGGTGGTCGATTTGGTGTTTGTGAATGTGTAGAGCAAGCTCTAATGCTTGGGTAATTTCGCGAGCACTGGCATCTTGATGTTGTGACAGCACTTGCCAACTACTGGGGTAAATTGCAGCGGCTCTTTTCTGTAGCTCCCAAAAGGGGGTAGCGCGTTCGGCTTTGGCTGACAGGTAGCATACTGGTGCTTTTACCTGCGAAATAATATCTTGGAAGTGGCTATCTTGAGGAGGAAGAAGCGCATAAATGCGAACTCTCATTCCTGCAGCTTCATGCGCTAGAATCTCATTCACAATAAATGTCTCTGAATATCTTGGATAGCGTTTAACTACATAAGCAACGTGCATTGATGACATCCTTGTGCGCATGATTAAGTGAGGTGAGACAGTATTTTGTCTTCGAGTGTTTCCATCCCTCTTTGATCGATCAGATCAAAGTTCACTGATGGCTGAGGTCTTGTTAACTGGTGTCGAATCTTCGCCGTTAAAATAGGTGGAGATAGGTCGTCTCCCGACAGGTAGTCAAATAGTCCAATATTGGCTAAACATTGGGCCCGAATCAGTTGTTCTTGAACCGGCTTGACTCGTGGGATCAGTATTGCCGGCGTTTCACAAGAGAGCAATTCACAAACCGTGTTGTACCCAGCCATCGATATCACTAGATCTGCATGTTGCAATAAAGAAATAAAGTCAGAGTGGAAGCTATCGATAGTGACGTTGTTAAACTCATTGGCGCGCGTGATGAGGTGTTGAGTGTCGCATTCCGCCATCTCTGGACCAAGTATGATGTGATGTTTGATATTCGGTGGAAAGTCATCTTCAAGCAGTGAATCTAGGTAGAGTTCTATGAGAGTTTTACCATCGTTGCCTCCGCCTGCTGCCACGACAATTTGTTTCTGGTGTTTTTTGGGGGTTTGGTTCTTGCTGAGTGAGGAGTGAGTTTCTATGGAACGCTTAATGTATCCACAGAAAGAGGTTTTATTTGTTACGGAAGAAGGAAAGCAGTATGCCTTGGGGAGGTCAAAAATACTCTGGTCACCAATGACAAGTACCTCGTCATAGTGTTCCTCAATGGTTTCATGGTAGTTGTGTTTATTCCAAATGTTTTGAGTGGTATTGGGTTCATCGAGAATATCTCTTAGCAACAGGAGCGTTTTTACATCAGTAGATATCCCATCGGTTTCAAATATGGAGGTGAGCTCCCCAGATAATCCCGTCGGTTTTTTATCGATAAGGCATAGGTCAGGCTTAAAACCCATATAGGTACTTTGAATGAGTTGAGCTCTGAGCGATTTTAGATGGTTAGGGTTTAAGCACTCTAAACGTGAAAAATATTCGCCACTGCTGTTGCGACTTAAGCAGGGGAGTTTGACATAGTCGATTTGAGGGTGGGTTCTAAATGCATGGAACATAGGGGAACCCGTAATTAACAGGATATATAAATCATGGTGTCGGCTGACCAAGTAGGTCGCGATTGCCACCATACGACGAATATTTCCAAGGCCGTAACTATCGTGAGAGTAAAACAAAAGCTTTTTCATTCCCGAGCCCACATGCTATCTAGTCAAAAAAATTCAATAACTAGTACTTTTGTATGAATGCATAAAGTATAGACAGGGATAGTTATGTTAGTGAGTGCTAATGGAACTCATGATAGGTAAGTTATTGTAGAAAAAGAATTTATTGGGTGAAAATAATTTACATTACTATCATTAGTCGCTAGAGGAAAGCAAACCACAGCGTTGTGGTTTGCTTTTATTGGGGGAGAGGTTTAGTCGTCTTGCGTATCTAATTCAATTTCGGTCGCGATGTATTCGTTATTGACCATGATTGCTTCCACTTCTACTCGTTTTCTTTCAAGATCTTCCAGGTTTTCGTGGCTTTGTGGATAGCTAAAGCTTTCAAACTCAGTATTTTTGTTTGAATAAATCGTAAAGTATTTTTGTCTAGTTTCATCAAAAATAACAAAGTTCGATTTACTGCTTTCAGACACATAGCCTTCGAAGTCATAATCGACCCAACCTTCATTGCTGTCAGATTCGAATTCTATCTCTGTAGCTACACGATGAGCACCTTGGATTCGGCTTGTAACTTCAACTTCTTTGCCTAGAATTATGTCTTGCTGATTTCCATCTTCATAGCGAGTTTGAGGGGTCACAACAAAGCTACCACTGTAATTAAGTTTAAAGGCAGATTTGTCGTCGGAGACCCATGTAATCACGCCTTCAATTTCAGCCCCATTTTCAGCTGATTGATAATCTTCAATTTCTATTTCAGTAGCTGTAATTGATGAATTGTCATAATACCCTTCTACTTCAACCCACAACCCTTCTTCGAGGCGAATTGTGGCCAAATTCGAGTAGTCAACAGTTAACGAAGGACCTATTTTAAAGGTATGGTTATCCTTATTTAGATTACTAATCAGACCTTCTACTTCAACTTCGTTTTCGGTTGGAATATCTAGGTCATCAAGTTTTACAACGGACAACACTTTGTAGGTCGGCCCGTTTTCATTCATGCTTGGCAGGCTTGAAACCATCACCCAGTCGCCAGCTTGAATGTCTGCATGAAGGCCGCTGAAGTTCAATTCTACGCCATTGACTTTAAACGTTGTGCCGTCGATATCGCTGATCTGGCCTACCATCGTTGGTTCAACATTCACGATTACGCCGCCTGATGTAGAGCGAGCCACACTGTTTGCAGGAGATATTTCAACCGTCATATTCGGCTGAAGTTTAGTTTCAACCAGTGTTTCATTATTGTAAGTAACACTTGTCACTTGGTACGAGTAACCATTAACAACAATAGAATCACCGCTAACTGAATCGATTGTACCTTGAAGAGACGTAGGCTTAACGCTAACACCAGAATCACTGTCGCTACCGCTACCGCCGCCACAACCAACAAGCACTAGACCCATTAAGGAAACCAACGCTAACTTTTTCATCTAAGACCCTTTTTTTGACAATTGTATGGATGTTTTGGGTGTATCCTAGCGGCACAAACGTGAAGCACTCGTGAAGAAACGTGAAAATATGAAAATTTTAATTGTTGATGATAATCACAATGTCTCTGAGACGATTGCGGATTATCTAGAGCTTGAAGGTATGACGATTGATTGCGCTTACCATGGTGAAGCAGCGATTAAGTTAGTCAGCGACAATCATTATGATGTGATCATTATGGATATCATGATGCCGAAACTTGACGGTATTAACGCAGTAAAAAAACTTCGAGAAGAATTGTTCTGCAGTACGCCAATTCTCTTCCTAACTGCTAAAGATGGTCTTGATGATAAAATCGCCGCGTTCCAAGCTGGTGGTGATGACTATTTGATGAAACCTTTTGCAATGCAGGAGCTAAGTCTTCGTTTACACGCATTGGCAAGCCGCGGCCCTCGTCAAGATATCGGTAATCTTATGTACGCTGATATTCAAATGAACATTAAAACAAACGAAGTGCAACGTGATGGTCAGATGGTTAAGCTCAGTGGTATACAGTTAAAAATACTTAAGACCCTATTGCGAAAAGCGCCAGCCATTGTAAGTCGAGCAGAGGTGATTGAGTCGGTTTGGGGCGATGAGTCTCCAAGCAGTGATGCATTAAGAAGTCATATATATGGCTTACGTACAGCGTTGGACAAAGGTTTTTCTGAGACTAGGTTGGAGACGATCCATGGAAAAGGATATCGAATTAGAGCATAACGCGTATCCGAGTATTTACCGGAAGATAAAACTTAGCTTCGGACTGATGACATTGGTTATGTTTAGCGCGTTCTGGACGGTGATTTACTTGGCTGAAAACCAGATGGAAGTGATCAGTTTACATCACTGGCTAGATACGGAAGCTACTCGCTATGTCAGTGATTATGAACATTATGGCGACAAAACAATTTTGCCTAACACGCAAGAGTTTTCCACTTACTTCAGTTTTGTGTCTGTGCCCAGTTGGTTGTCTTCTTATACTAAGCCCGGTTTTTATGAGTATTTGCTAGCGGAAGAAGATAAACATTTCATCGTTTTGAATCATCCATCAGGGGAAGGGCTGATGTACATTGTCTTTCAAGATGATGCGGATGATTATTTAGATGAATATGAATGGACTCTTCATAATTACACATTGCTTGTTGGCGGGCTGATATCACTATTTGTGGTGTTTTACGCCGTGTACGTCGTTCGTTCCCTATCAAAACCTTTGTCTATCATTGAGGACAAAATCACCAAGATGTCTCCTGATTCACCACTATTTGATGTGGAGACTCAGTACGCGGAAACCCGCCATATTGAACAAACCCTGCTTGATGCTAAAAAAGGAATTGCAGGCTATTTCCAACGTGAAAAAGACTTTAGCCGTTTTGCTTCTCACGAGTTGAGAACACCTATTATGGTCATCAATGGTTCTTCAGATTTATTGGCGCGAGTGCCGAATCAGCCTCCAGTTGCATTAAAAGCGATCAGCCGCATACAAGAGTCAAGCGAGCAGATGCGTGTATTAACAGAAGCTTTTCTTTTATTAGGTAAAGCGACCATTGATGAGCATCATTATGGCGATATTGAGTTGGCTGTTTCGGTTGTACAACAATTGGGTGAAATGGAGTTATTGTTCGCAAAGCAAGGTCTTGGGTATCATTTGAATGAATCGGCACCGGCCAGTGTGCGTGCTCCCGAGAGTTTTGTCACTATCGTGATTAATAACCTAATTAAGAACGCTTTTAGTTACAGTGTGGCGGATATTGAAGTTTCCATCCAAGGTAAGCAGCTATTGATCACCAATCGCCACGATGGCAATGAAACGTATAATGCGGGCTACGGTTGCGGGCTAGTTATCGTTGAGCGGATTTGCGAGCGTATGGGATGGGTTTTTGAGCAGCAAGACGATGGCAGCAAATTTATAGCCTCTGTCTTGTTTGATTAACGATGATTTAGGAAGAGGCGCACTATTAGCGAATGCGCCTCTTCTAACGTTAATTGAGCCCGCCGCTTTTGAATTCTTCGGAGTAAGCTTTGTCTTCTCGCATAATGTGTTGAGTTAGCCAATTTTTTAAAAAGCTCATCAGTTCATCACCTATCTCTTCACCACGTTCAACACGCTTTTGAAACTCTAAGACTTCTTGAACTAAATGCTGATGTTTTTCTCTGTGGTGTTGAGCTTGGCTATAGTCAATTTGATCGAAGAGGGTCTCCTCGTAAGTAAAGTGGTTTGCAGTGTAATCGATTAAACCTTGTACCACGCGCTTAATGGAGTTGAGCCCGTAATTATGGTTAAGCAAGTGGTAGAGCTCATTGACTAAATGGAGCAAGGTTTGGTGTTGTCTATTGATCTCGTCAATACCGATATCCAGTGAATCGCTCCATTCCATTAACTTGTCTCGGCGTGCGCTTTCTTGTTCGATTTGGCGTGTATCGGTAGCAAAACGGTGGAGCAGAGAGTCTATTTCGCCGGATAGGTTTCTTACTGTGATACTTGCAATGAGGGTCTCTTGTGTCGATTTTACATTGTTGTCTGACTCGCTAGCGATGAGCTGTAAACAGTCGTCCAAGGTATTGGTTTGAGCGATTTGTTGCTCTGATGACTCTGCGATATGACGGCCAAAGGCTTGAATCTCTTCAATTTGGCCATTCAGCGTTTTAAATGTCTCTTCCGCTGTGGAAGCTATGGTGAGTGAGCGCGCCATGCTGTTTTTGTTTTCTGCCATCGTTGCCATGACGTCATCTGTTTTCGACTGCAGATTGGTAATCTTGGTTCGAATCTCTTCTGTGGCTTCTTGTGTTCGCATTGCTAGTGATCGAACTTCATCTGCGACGACTGCAAACCCGCGGCCTTGTTCGCCAGCCCTAGCACTTTCTATTGCGGCGTTTAGTGCTAAGAGGTTCGTTTGATCAGCAATACTACTGATTGTTTCCATAACTTGGTTGATTTGAGCGGTTTCTTCAACAAGCGACTCAAAGTGGGTGTTTGAATTGTCGATATGCTGGCTGGCATTATCTAAAGCATTCTCTAGGTCGACCATGTCTCTTCCGCCTTGGTCTGCTTGTCGCTTTGCTTGATCGGCAAGAGTCGCGGTTGATTCGCAGTATTCTGACACTTGGGAGGTGACGGATGAAAGCTCTGATATAACGACTTTCGCTTTGTCGACATCTTGTTTTTGCCCGATAGCGCCTTGCTTAGATTGCTCAGAGTCTTGTTGGACAGTATCAGCGACATCGAGTAATCGACTGGTGGATTTCCCTAGAGCATTAATCGTGCGAGAAATATCTTCACCGATTCGATTCATGATTCGATAGATAGGCTGCGTAGCGGCATCCTCTGTATGAATTCGTTCGGTTAATTCGCCTTCAGAAAGGTGCGTCGCTGCTATTTTTATCTTCTGTAGCATCGCGGTCATTGAACCGATGAGCACTGTAAAAGCGATGAGATATGCAATAAATATCGCCAATGCTATCCACGCATCAATGGCAACTAAATAGAGACTTAACGGCAGCGTTATGATGATGAGTACTGGGAGCCACTGCGTTGAATTGAGCGTGATGATTTTTCCAATTATGTTTGTAAACATGACCACCTCGTTAGTAGTGATAATGAACCTATGTGTTAATTAATGGCTCGCCGACAAATCTGTCGAAAGTTGGTAGCACTCCTCGAGATTAACTTCTAAGCAGTGGTAAATATCTTTATCTAGTTCGTTGCGTTTCACCATGGGATACATGATTTCAACGATTTCATCTTTCGATAGACGACTTCGGTATGGTCGGTCTTGTGAAAGGGCTTGGAATACATCAACAATTGCAATGATTCGTGACGGAGTGTCTAGATCTAAAGCTTGCTTGTTATTCGGGTACCCACTGCCATCTAAACGCTCATGATGATTGGTCGCCCACTCACCAATTTTAGAACCAGGGAAAACCATTTTTAGCGCAATTTCGGTATCAATCGTATGGCGTCGAATTCTGGTGTACTCTTCTTTTGTTAAGCTCCCTTGCTTATGTAGAATCTCATCCGGAGTACGTAGCTTCCCAATGTCATGCACTAATCCTGCAACATAGAGTTGTTGGGTTATTTGTGTTGGTAACTTTAACTTAGTTGCAAGAAAGCGGCACAATTGGGCGACTTTAATGGAGTGCTGAAAGGTAAACGGGCTTTTCGCATCGACTATTCGTGCTATGAAGAGTCCCAATTCTGTAAGGTTCTGGATAGTTAAGTCTTCTTGAAGCCAGTCGAGATGAGTAAATGACAGCGGAATGGATTCAATGTTCTCAGGCTCCATAGAAAACCAAAAGCCATCTCGACTGGTTAATTGACACATGGCGTCGACATACTCTGGCCGAAAAAGGGTACCTTTGTATTCATTGAGTTGCTCAGTGATGCTCCGCTTTTTCAATGTGATGAGATCACTGTGTTCGTTGTCCATGTTTCGAGCTCGCAATACGTCAAGCCGATCTGCGATGAAGATAAGGGCTGCGATATCTTTTTCGAAGATTGAAAGCTGCAACCTTTGAAGAATGTCCCAAGCCGTGTGATGGTGACGGATGATATTGGAAAAACGAGACAACACTTTGCATTTGTTGAGTTCTTCATAGCCATGAATACAGTGAATACTCGGATCGTCGGGTTTAAAGTGGCTGACGAGATTAGTGTGTTCTTGAGTTTGAGATACCCCGCAGTCATGGATTAATCCGGCAAGAAAACAGAACTCCTGTTTTTTGATATCCCACTTGAGTATTTTCGCGCATTCATAACTGATGTAAGCGACCCGATGGTTGTGATGGATATCGTCAACACCCACGTAATCTAAGGCACGAGCAACCCATATGAGTGCATGTTTGAGGTCTACAGAGAACTCAATATCTTGATAGGGGCGAACGGCTTCCATAATCACATTCCTTGGTGCTATATGTGGGCTTACAAATATAGTTTAGGTCTTATATTATCTTTCGGTAATACAAAGGTGTGAGTTACCCCTAACTTATGGCTGATACTCCTTAAGGGTAGTGCTTAGGCACAATAATCGCGCTATCCTAAACCCTAAGTTAGCTTGAGGTTTTAAATAAAAAATATAAGGATGAATTTATGGAGATGAGTGTTGGTGAAGTCGCAAAACGAGCTGGAGTTAAAGTATCCGCATTGCATTTCTATGAACAAAGAGGGTTGATCTCTAGCTGGCGGAATCAAGGTAACCAGAGGCGCTATGATAGGAGCGTTCTAAGAAGAATTGCAGTGATAAAAGCAGCGCAAGAAGTGGGCTTAACTTTGGAAGAAATCGCGCAATCATTGGCTCACTTGCCTAAGCACCAAGCTCCTGATAAAGATGAATGGGAACAGATGGCTTCGGGTTGGAAGGCCATGTTGGAACATCGAATATTACAGCTTAAAGCACTCCAAGAAGACCTCGGAAGTTGCATTGGTTGTGGGTGTCTATCGATGAAATCCTGTGCTATCTACAACCCTCAAGATATTCGCGCTGAAAAATTTGAGGGTAAAACTATGCTGACGGATCCAGAAGAATGGTCAGAGTGATAAAGCGAAAGCGAGCAGCAGTGGTAAAGTGAGTAGGCTAAAAAAGTTGCCAAACAATACCATAGAGGCCACTTTAACTGGCTCAACATTAAAGCGTTCAGCAAACAAGTAGTTCATGACAGCTGGGGGAAGCATAGTAAACAATACCATCATTTGCAGTTGCATTGTGGGAAGTGGAATCAACCAGTAAATCAGAGCAAATGAAATCGCACCTGTAACTAAAGATTGTAGAGTGCACCAAACCCCAACTCTCAATCCACTTAAACGCATATTACACATTTGCGCACCTAGTGAGAGTAACATTACGGGCACTGCTGCTTGCCCAAGAAGAGTCGTCGCATCGTACAGTGGTTTCCAAACCCCAATACTAGACAAGTTAAGAGCCAGTGCACCTACAGCGGCAAGAAAAATAGGCATTCTAATAATCTGTTTGAATGGGTTTCCATCGCTTAGTAGGGCGAGCCCCAAACTGATATGAATGCATGCAGAAACAACGAACAGTAATACTGCGGGCGCGAGAGCAGTGTCTCCAAAGGTGTAAGTGAAGAGTGGAATCGCTAAGTTTCCGCTATTGCGAAACATGTGCGGTGGAGCCCAAGCCTTAAAGTTAAGCCCAGATATGCGACACCAAACTAACATTATTGCACCAGGTAACAACACGGCGATTAAAGACGCAGACAGCAATGGTAACTGTTTAGTATCTAGCGGCATGGATACCAAAGAGGAAAAGACCAAAGCTGGGGTAAAGGTATCCATGTTAATTCGATTGATCGGTCGAAAGTCTGGTTTCAACCATCGTCCAACAGAAAAGCCGACAATGACTAAGGCGAAGACTGGAAAGAGTATCCCTACTACTTGTTCAAACATTAGCTACCTTTGCATCTCATCCACTGATTTGGCTTATTCGATGTTATCGAATTCTCTGTTGTCGATTTCCACAATACCGTTTGAGTTAATGGGTGGCAACACGCAACTAAACTTGACGATATTTATGAAGTAAATCAATTGGTATATGGCAGTAATCGCCTGGGAATCGGGTTAATCGGTCTTGGTGCTCATCATCACTTTTCACATAGTTAGAGAGTTGTCTGACTTCCACCATGACTTTGTGCTTGTCCGGCCGATCGTCAATGTACTTTCTCGCTCGATTTAGGTGCGCTTCATCTTGGCTATATATACCTGTGCGATATTTTTCGCCAATGTCTTCACCTTGTTGATTAATACTATAAGGATCGATGATCTCAAAAAGGTAGTCGATTAGTTGTTCGACAGAAACAAGCTGCGGGTCAAATGTCACCTTAACGCATTCAGCGTAACCATCATAGCATCCGCTTGTGTCTCGGTTTTTGCCATTCGCTCGGCCAGCTTGAGTTGAGCTAACTCCTGGTAAGTGGCGCAGAAATTCTTGAACTCCCCAAAGACAACCTCCGGCTAAATAGATCTCTTGCATTGTGGTACTCGCTAATTGTTCAACATCGCTATTAAACCAAAACCCATTAAATACGCAATGGGGTAGGTTGAAATGACGATTTTCGTATGTTTTTTTCAACAAAATGAAATGCAGCGAAGAAGGTTGTAAAAACCGCCTTTCCACTGCTTGAAATTATTTTTCAGGTAGACGCGTTCGAATATTTAAAAATAGAGGCGTTAGAGCGCTTGTTTGGTGGCTTAAATTGGTGATTTAGAGGGGTTTTAAGTTGTTGGTTTTTAAGGGTTTATATTTGTGGAAAAACAATGGCTTAGGGTGTTATTGTCTCGTTCGACAGGAGGGACCATGATTAAAACGAATACAGCCTACCATGGCGAAGACTTTTCACATCGAGATTTTCAACAGCAAGTATTTGAAAACTGCCAATTCTATCATTGCAGTTTTGACCGAGCAGATTTAAGAGATACAAAATTTGTTGATTGTAAGTTTATTGAACCTAGAGCGTTAGAGGGTTGCAGCTTCCAGCACGCTAACTTAAAAGATGCGAGCTTTACCAATTGCAATTTAGCAATGGCTCAATTTGTTGGGGCAGATTGTTTTGGTATTGAGTTTCGTCAGTGTGACTTAAAAGGGGCCAACTTCCAACGCGCTAACTTTGTGAACAGGATAAGCCACAAAGCGTATTTCTGTTCTGCTTATATAACGGGTTGCAACTTATCCTACTCGAATTTCGAACGTGCCTTGCTAGAAAAGTGTGAGTTGTTTGAGAATCGCTGGAATGGTGCGCACCTTTATGGGGTGAATTTCAAAGGCGCTGACTTATCGAGTGGGGAATTCAGTGCAGAACAATGGCAAACGGCGAACTTTGAAGAGTGTAACTTGGCTCATATTGATTTAGAGGGAGTCGATTTAAGAAGAGTTTCTTTGCATGGAGCAAAAATCTGCGACTGGCAACAAGAGCAGCTACTCGCAAGTTTTGGTTTGATCGTTATCTAAAAAGAATGATGAAATTTAATAATCTCTATATCTTGTCCATTAATTGCTTGGTGATTGATGGACAGGTGTTTTAAACAACTCAATAACACAAGAATCTGTGATCCCCTACACGTTTGGAGCAATTGGCTCCCCTCATCTCTTCATTACAATGTGATTTCATGTGTGCAACCTTAATCATAGTCTAAGGTAATGTAAGCTAGGTATAATATATAGAAAGAGTATGGGTAATGCCGGTATTTCAACGCAGAGGCTTTTGGTTAAGTTCACTGTGCCTATTTATGTTAGGCACTGTCACTTACTATTTCTTTAACAAAGAAAAGGGAGAGGTGTCCAATGTACGAGTCGGCATATCTTTAACCCCTATTTCTTCTCCTTTTTTGATCGCAGAAAAGTTAAAACTATTTGAAAAGTATGCGCTTGATGTCCGCCTGTTTCCATGCGTGACAGGTAAGGCTTGTACTCAACTTATGCTGGATGGTGATGTTGACTATGCATCTGCATCTGAGTCTGTGGTGATGTTCCAGAGCCATGCCCGCGATGACTTGGCGTTACTCGTCAGTTTTGTGGAATCGGATAATGACCTAAAGCTTCTCACGTTAAGCCCAAATAATATTGACGCCGTCAATGGATTGGGAGGAAAACGAGTTGGTATCGTGAAAGGCAGCGCGAGCGAGTTCTATTTTGATTCAGTTCTACTTGCTAACGATCTTAAAGAACTACTCGTTAGCAAAATCTATATGGAGCCACATGAATTGGTCCCGGCGCTACTCTCCTATCGAGTTGATGCGATTTCGGCTTGGGAACCAATGGGCTATCAAGCAAATCTTCTCTCTGCCGCTGAAGTGAAAAACCTCGGAACACGTGGCATTTATCAGCTCTCTTTTAACTTACTTTCCACACGCCCATATTTGGAATTTGCCAACAATGAACCTCAACGTCTTTTAATGGCTCTAAAAGAGGCAATTGATTGGATTAATGACAACCCAGAACAGGCACAAACCATCGTAGCCAAGCGATTAGACATCTCGGTAAGCGAGGTAGATTGGCTATGGGGAGACTACGTTTTTCGGCTATCGCTGGGTAATTCTTTACTGTCTAATTTGCAGTTTCAAGCTAGATGGGCCAGTGAGAATGGGTTGGTATCTGGTGCTACGCCAGACTTCAGAGACGTGTTCTTTAGCCAACCATTCGAACAAGCCGCATCTATGAGATAACAGTTATGATCAGTTCATTGTTTAAAAAGCTGTTTTTGCTTTCAACTACAACTATGTTATTAACCCTGCTTATAGTGTTGTCTTTTTCAAAAATCAGCAGTGAGCAAAAACAAACCAAGGTTGAGTTAGACACCATTATTGATTTGCAACTTCGAGTTGATTTACTACGAAGCCAGTTATGGGTGTTTCTTCAGTTTGGTGACCAACCAAGCCTAAAACAAGTCGAGTATGCTCAAGCAGAATTAGCGACACAATTAACAGCGTATCGTGAGCAAGGGTCGCAGTTTGATAATATTCAGAGGATGAACCAAAGCCTACAAGCTTTGCTCGGGCAAGAAAAGAGGCTCTATTTTTCAGATATCAATAGTCAACACGGTATAAGTGCGACTCGCTTACTTCATTCACGTTACAACATGATTGTACAAAACATGACTGAAGAGTTGGCTCATGTTCATCGAGTAGTACTTGATCGCAACGCAGATAATCTAACAAACGTGATGACTTATGCAGCAGCGTGGCTGATATTTTGTTCACTGCTAGTGAGTTTTGTTGCTTGGTTGATTTTACTGCGATTTAAGTCTGATGCAGAGTCGATTAAGAAAGCGATCGTAGATTTAGCTAAAGGTAAACTTGATGCCAAAGTCGATACAGAGTCGATGGATTCTGAGTTTAAAGTGATCGCATTTTTCTTCAATCAGATGACCATATCGTTACGAGAAACGACCGTAACCACTCATGAGTTGGAGGAAGAAGTTAAGCGTCAAACGATGCAACTGAAAAAGAAGCAGGAGCAGTTAATATTTTTGTCAGAGCACGATCCGCTAACCGGTTTGTATAATCGAAGGGCTTTCGACAAATCCCTGGAAAGTGCCATCGTAAAAGCGAATCGTAGCGGCTGTAAACTCGCGATTTTGTTTATTGATCTCGATGATTTTAAATGCGTGAATGATACTTATGGCCATGATGCAGGGGATGTCATTTTAGTTACGATTGCAGATAGGTTAGGAAAAGTCACTCGCCAATCTGACTTTGTCGGAAGACTAGGTGGGGACGAGTTTGTTATCTGCTTAGATTTGTTACAAAGCTTTGATATTTTGCCGCAAAAGACTCAACAGATTATGAAAGCAATTAGTGAGCCTATTACCTACAACGATAGGGAACTTAAGGTGAGTGCGAGTATCGGTGTCAGTCATTTTCCAGATCAAACTAAAAATAAAGAAGCATTACTGAGTATTGCCGATGAGGCTATGTATCGTTCAAAACAAGTGACGGGTGCGAGTTGTTTTGATGGTGAAAAACTTACTTGTGAGGGCATGAAGAGTGAGGTGGTGGAATTGGCATCAGCGCGTAAGTTAACACCATAATTATGTTTGAAAAGTGATAGGGTATTTATAATGCTGTAAACTTTTTTTAACATCCTGCCTGTGGCGAATTTCTACGATATTCTCGACATTATTGTTAATAATGGCGATCTTATGCGTGTTTTGGTCTGTAACTCTTTTATGACCAACTTTGTATAGGGATAGTTCATTATGGATAAAGAACATAGCTTAAGAGAGAACCTACTCGCTCTAACATTGGGCAGTGCCTTAGTCTCTTTAGGCGTGGTATTTTTTAGTAAAGTTGGCCTTTTAACAGGCGGTACGGCTGGGCTGGCTATATTTCTTACTAAAGTTAGTGATTTTAGCTTTGGCCAAGTCTTTTTTGCTTTAAATCTTCCTTTTTACATCCTGTCGGTTACCCGCATGGGATGGCGCTTTACTGTTAATACTTTCATCGCTGTTACTATCGTTTCGGTAGCGGTGGATCATTTGCATAACGTTATTGAAATCGCACGTATCGACCCTTTCTATGCAGCGTTAATTGGTGGTGGATTGATCGGAATTGGAATGCTAGTTATCTTTCGTCATAAGATGAGTCTAGGTGGTTTCAACATTCTCGCCCTGTTTTTGCAAGAACGTTTTGGCATTCGGGCAGGTAAGGTGCAAATGGCACTCGATTGTTCAATTGTTGCTATGTCCTTGTTTATCGTTGATGTTTCCTTGATCCTATTGTCTGTATTAGGTGCTATTGCGACTAATTTGATTTTGGCGATGAATCACAAACCGGGTCGCTATCAACCACAGGCGACAAACGCCTAACATATTGTTTTAATTGCTACACGATAACACGATAACACGATAACACGATAACGGCTTAACTTAAGGTTAAGCCGTTTTTGTTTGTGTAAGTCATCACCTTCTTACTTGTTGCACTACGGCCTAGAGGGTTTATTTGTCATCACGACAAAATATCGGATTAGTACATGAGGCGCAGTTCATATTAAATACGCACCTAGATTTTCATCGTCTTTTATTTAAGGTGTTTAATATGTTTTCAGTTGATGATGTAGTAGTAGCAACTAAAGGTGTCGACCTAGGTCAAATGGTTGTTGTTGGTCTTAGCAGTGGTGGTGCCTACGTACACGTTAAAGTTGATGGCATGAGCCTAACTTACCCAGTTCGAGACGTTAAGAAAGCTTAATTGTTTCCTTAGCTGGAATTTAAAGCATTCATAAGAGGGGCCTGACGTAAAGTCAGGCCCCTTTTTCTTTTTAGGCTCCCCTTTGCTACGCAGTGGGAAGAGAGAAAGATTGTCGGTAGCACAACGAGCTTTTATCTTGGTGATCTATATTCAAGCGCTGGGTGTTTAAATAGCTGTGGTGCATCATTAAGATAGATTGGACTATTTTAGTACCTATCCCTAGCGATCCTTGTGGAGCTGTTTCATCGACGACATTTAGAAAACTGAACTCAATGAGCTTCCCTTGGTTGTCGATATTTGCTCGGCACTCAATGATGCTATTTTTTGGACTGTGTCTGAGTGCGTTTTCAAGCAGGTTTAAGATTAAGCGCTCTAGTAACCCTTTATCACCAATGGTCAATAGATCCTCATCCAGCTCCATTTTTAACGTTACTTTTTTGCGAGTAAATTGACTCTGCATCGTTTCAGCGCATTCCCCTAACAACGGATTCAACGCCACCGGAGCAAAGTGATAGCTTGGCATTTGAGGTGATTGTTTCGCTGTTAACAATAAAGTGTGTAGCTGAGCCGAGAGTTTCTGACAGTTTCGATAGGCCACATCGATCAGAGGATCAGGCTTAGGGTTCTGTATTTGCCATGTCTCTAGATATCCCAGCACACTTGACAACGGTGTTTTCAGGTCATGACTTAACTGAACCAAACTATCTCGGCGTTGGCTAGCTTGATATTCCAGTTGTAAAAATTGTTGTTGAATGTGCTTAGCCATCATTTGATAAGAGCGTGCAATCGGCACAAGCTCTGGCACTTGATTGGTAAACCCGGGTTGTAAACGAAAATCTTGCTCGGATTGCTGTTGCAGTTTACGCGTAACTTGTTCAATGGGGCTAAGTAAGCTCTGTTTTACTAGCCAATAAGCACCAATAGCAAATCCTAGGATGGAGATAAGGATCAGCCCAGCTAAAGCGATGTATGGTGTATCGACTTGCGCTTTTTCGATAGCGGAATATCGACTACTACCAATCACGACATAAAGGTACCCCACTGTAGAGCCGAGCTCTTTGATAGCTGCGACGGAGAACACTTTCTTTTTATCTGGAGTTCGTGGATCGTCGCCTAAAATAGGGAATGTCTCGTTAGCAAGGAATCTGTTTATTGGCTCAAGATCGACTTGCGGTTTTATTAATGTATTGTCGGGCGCAGCGTGGGTGGTGATGACGCCTTGGCTATCAAGAAAATAGATCTCAAAATCAGGACCAATCAGCATTAAGGTATGAAAAATAGACTTTAGCGCCTTAGGGTTGTAATCCGTCCCAATCATCAATGGATTGTCATCGCGCATATGCGTGGCTAAGTTTTTATGCAGTTGTTGGGTTGCTCGCTGTTCTATGGTTTCGCGCTGCCAATGGTAAGTAAGAGCAATCAAAACCGTAGCTAAGCAAAACCATAGCACCGTAAAAACCACCAGCCGTGACTTAAAGCTCATCATAGACGTTTCCTTAATACGACTAAGCTCATTGTGGCGATGTCATTGGCTGAAATTTATAACCAACCCCCCAAACGGTTTGAATAAAGCGATGACCTTTGTCTTCTTGCGCTTTTGTTAATGAACTCTTTGGTGACGCTGTCACTTCTAGTTTGCGTCTTAGCCGATTGATGGTGCTGCAGACGGTATGATGATAACCACTATGATTGGTGTGCCAAACATGGTCTAGTAATTCATCTTTGCTATAGACACGCCCTGGACGAGAAGCAAGGAATCGCAACAAAGTAAATTCAGTTACAGTGAGGTCTATCTCTTTTTCATGAATGGAGATTTTGTGCAGCTCGGGATGGATCGTAAGCGGCCCAAAATTCATTGAAGCGACTTTTTCCGACTCTTCGGTGTTGCTCAACCCTGTTTGAAGGCGGCGCTGAAGAATATTTCTTACCCGCGCTTGGAATTCGAGAACACTAAAAGGCTTTGTCATATAATCGTCTACTCCAATTTCTAAGCCATCGACTTTATCCATTTCACTGTCTCTTGCCGTTAAGATTAGGACGGGTAACCAGTCGTTTCGCTGGCGTATTTGGGCGCAAACATCAAGTCCATCGCCATCAGGCAGTCCGCGATCGAGAATGATCAAATCAAAATTTTGTTGATGATAGAGCTCCATTGCCTGCGTGCAGTTTTGGACTCTAGTCACTTGGTGGCCCTGAAATTTCAAATGCATTTTTATTAGCTCAGCCAAATCATTGTCATCTTCTGCTAATAAAATTGAAGCGACCAAATTTATTGGTTGTTTTTCCATGCAATTTTCCCTGCTCTGAGTCGGCATACTGAGTAGATGACCAGAGCAGGGGAGGATAACTTTCATCGAACAATCGTAATGAGCGGTGACTATTCAACTCTAGTGATGGTTAACTTCGCCCCAGGGTTGAGGAAGCGATGATTCGCTGAAAGTGCAGACTGAGTTAAACCATCGTCTTGGCTAATAATGCCAGCGTGAAACGAAACAGCGTCACTAGTATCATTGCGCGCAGCATTGAAACCTTCGCCACCGCCAGCTGGCCCTGGAATAGTCGCAGCAAGCTCATCATTGAGCTCAGTGCCAGAATCCCAGACATTCATGCTCATCTCATAGCTTTCGCCGACAGAGAGGTTTTTGAGCGATAAACCTGTTTCACCCACAAAGGCATCATTGGTGTTCACTAACATGGACGCGACCGAAAGATAGCCTGACTGTTTAGGATCAATGGTTATGGTCACTTGGTCTGACTGACCAGGTAAAATCAAACCATTTCCAGAGGTGGCATGAGTAATATTGTCGTCACTATCCATTAATGCGATAAGTTCGGCATTGCTGCCGCCCTCTGCGAGGTGCTCCAACTCAACAGAAGAAGGCTGGCCAACATGAAAAAGCTGGTAGTTGCGGTTGTGAGCCATGACAGCTAGAGGTGACAGTGGTTGATTGGCCGTTAGGTTGGAAACCTGAACATCATAGCGATACGATTGGGTTTTCTCATCATTGTTGTCACTAGGACAACCAGCCAGCACGCCTACAGATGCGGCGATAAAGAGTAGTCTAAATTTCATAGCTATCTCCTTACTTAACAACAACAGTCATGGTTGCCACAGGGTTTAACCAGCGGTGATCACTATTACTCAAATCACTGATACCGCCCGTTGCGTCGCTATCACCTAAATTACCTGGGTGAACATGCACTTTGTCATTGCTGACGGCGGTTTCAACACCTGTGCCGCCAGAGCCAAAGGTAATAAATGGGGGGTTAGGCATACTCCCCGCTAGTTCATCATTGGCTTCAGTACCTGCGTCATAGCTGCGAAGCGTGTTTTTATATGTGCCTGGTTCCTCTGGGATTTTCCAACTGTCCAGTCCGACAAATCCATCATTGGTTGGCAGTAGCATTGCGCTTAGAGACAAATATTCGAAATTGCCACTGTCTATGGTAAACGTTGTAGCAATACCAGGATTTAAAATTCCACTTGCCGGGTTCTCAACCACGGTAGCACCAGCATTACCTAGCAGAGATGACAAGCCAGAAATATCCCCGCCTTCTGCCATTGCTTCTAACTCTGCAGATGCCGCTTCTCCTGTTTTAAACATGTGGATGTCTGCGTTGTGTGCAGCGACTACGAGCGGCGTAAAGTAGATACCTTTTGTGGCATTTGTGATCGTGATTTCAAGCTCTGCAGCGTGTACTGAACTTGCACCTATTGAGAGAGCAAGTGAAGTCATAACTAAGCCAAGTTTTGTAGAATTTGTCATTGTGATTCCATCCTTTTTGTATTGAGAGTCAGTGGCGTTTGGTTTGGGAGCCGCTGTGCCTTTCTCTAAAGGATGACGAAGGAATCTATCAGTAACTTCATTGAATTCTCATAATAATCTCACAACTTATTCGCTATTTTTTAGCAATGAGTGTACGAAATCGATTAATACGAGGTGGTTAAATTTACCTACTTGTAATTGTATTCGCCAAGGTGATGAGTTTCTGTGTGATTGGTTATTCTTTAACTGCATGAAATTGTTAGATTTATCTCCTGGCATTCTCTTTGCTTTAGGTTCGTTCGTGAAATGAAAATAGATAAAATCACGTATTCATTTGAATTTTTTATAAATCAATCAAGTGTAGGGGATAGTTTCTCGTAAATTGATGTCGAACCCTCAGTTTATACGTACAACAATAATTATTTTCATTTTGGTTACGTCACCAGAACAGCATCATACCCAATAAGGAATGTTCATGATCATTAAGTCGTTACGTTGGTTATTACCTTGTCTTATTTTAGCTGGAGCCTACGGAGGTTATACGGCGATAGCTTCAACTGGACCAGAAACCTCAGAAGAAGAAGTTAAAAACACCTTACCAATAGTGACCGTTGCACCTATTCAATCAAGCGATTACAAGGTTGTGATTACCAGTCACGGCGAGCTTCAACCCGTTGAAGTTACGCAGCTTTCAGCGCAAGTATCCGGAGAAGTAATTAGCTGGCACCCAAACTTTGTTGTTGGCGGAGTCGTGAAGCGCGGAGAAGTATTATTTAGTATTGAAAGCGATAATTACCAAGCTGCCGTTTTGCAAGCTGAGGCTCAACTTGCTAGCGCGAAAGCCAATTTGATTGAAGAGAAAGCAAAGGCTGAAGTGGCTAAGCGACAAGCTAAACGACTACCAGAGAAGCAAGTCACTGATTTGTATCTTAGAAAGCCCCAAGTTCTGAGTGCATCCGCGCAAGTCAAATCTGCTCAAGCGGAACTAAAGCGAGCAAAACGTGATCTAGAAAACTGCAAAATCGTCGCTCCTTATGATGCATTAGTGGTCTCGCGTGATATTGGTGTCGGTCAATTTATCACTGCAGGTGCTCATGTCGCTACGTTAAACAATGTGGAAGCGGGTGAAGTTCATATTCCAATCGCTGGCTTTGATAGTGCTTTTCTTCCTAAAAACTACGCAGGGTTAGATGCGAGAGTTATTCAGCGTGGTATTTCAAATGTAGAACGTGAAGGAAAAATCGAGCGTGATCTTGGCGTGGTTGATAGCAGTACTCGGATGATTAATGTTGTCGTGAGTGTTGCAGACCCATATGCGATTGATTCGTCCGCAACGCCGCTTAAGTTTGGTTCTTACGTTGAAGTACAGTTTGTTGGTAAGGAGCTAAAACACATCTATCGACTACCGCAAGAGCTTGTAAATAATCAACAAGTTTGGGTTGTAAATGATAAAGGTGAGCTTGAACCGAGAAAGGTCAATGTACTGCGAGCAGAGAAAGAGTTCATGTTGATTGGTGAAGGGCTATTCGATGATGATCAAATCGTATTGACCGTTCCTGAATACCCACAAAAAGGGTTGTTGGTTGATGTTAACGTCGCAGACAACGTGATGACTCACTAGGGATTTCACATGGAAGAGACAAAACAAAAAGGGCTCATTGCTTACTTCGCTAATAATTCCGTCGCAGCAAACTTGTTGATGGTCTTTATACTTATCGTTGGCACAGCGAGCTTTTTCCTGATTCAAAAGCAGATGTTTCCAAATATTGAGGTGAACTACATCAACGTGAGTGCGCAGTATCCGGGTGCGTCACCTCAAGAAGTGGAAGAAAGCATACTGATCAAAATTGAAGAGTCACTGAAAGATGTCACTGGTATCAAGAAGGCCGTTTCAACCGCTAGTCGAGGAAGCGGTAGGATTGAGCTTGAGATTGAAGTTGACGAAAAAATCGAAGATGTACTCGATAAGGTCAAACAAAAAGTCGATTCAATTGCGAACTTCCCAGCGGCCATGGAGCCAGTTCAGGTTTATCAATTTGAGTTTCGCCAAGATGTGATTGAAATGGCGATTGTCGGCAACCGCTCGTTACTCGAGTTAAAACCGATTGCTAAGCAGATTGAAGATGAACTTTTGCAATTGCAGAACGTGGCTTTGGTTGAGCTAGGTGCACCTCAATATGAAATCGCAATTGAAGTAGAGCCTCGAGTTCTTCAAAAATACAGTCTAACGCTGAATGATGTCAGCCAGGCAATTCAGCGTTACTCTGCAAACTACTCTGCTGGTGAAGTTCGAACCAATTCTGGGATGATCTCGGTTCGTATTGAAAACCAATACTACAGCGGCGAAGAGTTTCGTCAGATCCCAGTAAAGATTGGTGCGAACGGTGGCAAAGTATTGCTGCAAGATATCGCTACGATTAAAGATGGTTTTACTGAAGATGACCGATATTTCAAATACTCTGGTGAAAATGCGATTTATCTATCGGTAAAAGCGACCAAAGACCAAAACATGGTGACGGTAGCGGAATCCGTTAAAGCGTACATAGAGCAAAAGAACAAAACCTTACCCGCGGATTTAAAAATCAAAACGCTGGTGGATATGACGTACTACCTCAACGCGCGCTTGGATATGATGTTGAAGAACTTGCTGCAGGGTGCTTTCTTAGTGGCATTGATGCTGAGTATCTTCTTACGCTTCAAGCTCGCGATGTGGGTGATGGTTGGCTTGCCAGTTTGTTTCCTTGGAGCGGTGATGGTCATGCCTGCGATTGGGGTGAGTATTAATATCGTTTCACTGTTCGCCTTTATTATGGTTCTGGGTATCGTTGTCGATGACGCCATTGTTATAGGTGAAAGCGCGTATACAGAAATTGAGAAGAAAGGCGGCGGCGTAGAAAACGTTGTACGTGGCGTTAAACGTGTTGCGACACCGGCAACATTTGGTGTGTTGACCACTATCGCAGTGTTTGCCCCTTTCTTGATGTCTAAAGGGATTGAGCGCGCTTTCTTCTTTGGTATCGCGTCTATTGTGATTCTTTGTTTGATATTTAGCTTAATTGAATCGAAGTTAATACTCCCTTCGCACTTAGCACATTCAAACTTTAAGCCAATTAAGAAAGGCAGTTGGCGTGATCGCTTTAACACTAAATTCTTCAGCTTTGTTAATGGTCCTTACAAACGTTTCGTAACCGCTTGTACTCATTGGCGTTGGAGTGTGTTCACAGGCTTTGTCGCTATTTTGGTGATCAGTATCGCGATGGTGATGGCGAATTATGTTCGCATTATTCCGTCTCCTAAAGTGCCTCATGACTTCCCAAGTATTCAATTGGTGATGAACGACAACATCTCTAGTGAGCAGACTATCGATGCGTTGAAGCAGATTGAAAGCACGGTACTGACAATTGATCAGCAGATTGAAGAAGAATATGGTCAGAAGATGATCAAAGACATTCTGACATTTAACCGAGGTCGAAAGGAGGGGCGCCTAGTCATTCCTCTGGTGGATGAAGAGCTTCGTCCTTTCAACACCTTTGAATTGGCAAGGCGTTGGCGAGAGCAGATGCCAATAATTCCGGGCTTAAAAACACTGACTGTTTCGGACAACGTCAATGACGACGAGAAAGGTGATGAGTTCGGCTTTCTACTTTACGGATCTGATATCGATACTTTGAATGCTGCAGGTCGCGAGTTGATCATGACGTTAAAGCAAGAAGAAGGTCTGTTTGATATTTCATCTTCCATTGATGCAGGTAGCCAAGAGGTACTACTGTCTCTTGCCCCTGTCGCCTATGACTTAGGCCTAGATCTATTTGATATTGCCACTCAAGTCGGTGGAAGTTTCTACGGTGGCGAAGCTCAGCGCGTACTACGTGATGGTGAAGAGATCAAAGTCATGGTGCGTTATCCTAAATTGACGCGTGAAGCCTTTTCATCGCTTCGATATGCCGTGATCACCACGCCTGAAGGCAAAAAGGTCATGCTGGGCGATGTGGTCGAGATTACTCAAAAACCAGGTGTGAGTTCGATTCGTCGTGAAGGTGGTTTCCGTAGTGTGTATGTTTACGGTTCGATTGATGAAGAGCGTGTTGAGCCGGGTGCCATCGTAGAGCAGGTGAACAGTACCATTATCCCGACTATTTTAGCCAAATATCCAGGTGTGAAAAGTGAGTTAGGCGGGACGATTGAAGAACAACAAGCTCAACAAAATGAGCAGAAGATCTTCTTCGTGGCAGGGATGATTATTGTCTATATCTTGTTAGCGGTGCCGTTAAAGAGCTATACCCAGCCATTAATTATTATGTCTGTTATTCCGTTTAGTTTGACTGGTGCTATATGGGGTCACTATTGGTTTGGTTTAGACCTCAGCATGATGTCGACATTTGGTTTGATTGCAGCGGCTGGTGTAGTGATAAACGATTCGCTCGTCATGACAGATTACGTCAATAAAGTACGCAGTGAAGGCGTGGCAATCAAAGAAGCGGTGATAGAGGCAGGTTGTGCAAGGTTCAGGGCTATTACCTTAACTTCAATAACCACCTTTGTTGGCGTCTTGCCAATCATGTTTGAGACGAGCCTACAGGCGAAATTCGTAATACCGATGGCGGTTGCCTTAGGCTTTGCGGTATTGTTCGCGACTTTGCTAACTTTGGTGTTAGTGCCTTGTCTGTATTTAATGCTCAATGATATTAAGGCGCTCTTTTCCAAATTGAAGCACCTATTCAAGAGTAAGCAACAAGCTGTAACGTCATAAAAAGTAAAGGCGGAGTTAATCTCCGCCTTTATTGTCTTTCACCCTTGATATCGTTGCTATTTGCCCTCTTCAATCATGGCGATGATCTTGTGCGCTTTTTCGAAATGGTCAAGTTGATGGGTTTGGATCCACCAAGTTGCCGCTTCCATCAATAGCTCTGGGTTGTCGTTTTTATTGGCAAAAAAGGCGTAAAAAGAGACACCTACATTATCGCCTTTTTGTTGAATTTTCTTGTTGCATACCGCAACGACTTTTTCTCTTAGTTCCTGTCTCAATGTTTCGATACTCCATGTTCGATTTGCAGCCATGTTACAAAAATGATGAATTAGGAACAATGATTTATCAATTTATTCAGTAGGTTAAGTGGCTCGTGATGAGCCACTTAAATGAGCTGGACTATATTTCTTCGTGCTTATGGACCAGCCCAAAATCGGCGAGAACCGCATAGGCTGCTGGGATCATAAAGAGCACCAAGAGTGTTGAGGCAAAGATACCGAAGACAATCGAAATTACTAAGGGTTGGATAACTTGCGCCTGTAGACTCGTTTCTGTTAACAGCGGTAATAGACCAGCAGCCGTAGTGATGGATGTGAGAAATACGGCTCTGAATCGCTCTCGGCTCGCTTTGACAACGGAGTCGTGAACGTTGTCTCCTTCATCCACATGGTGCCTAATGTATTGCACCAGCAGTATTGAATCATTGACCACAATACCCGCTAATGAAACAAATCCCATCATACTTGGCATACTTAGCGAGTGCCCAAGTAAAATATGCCCCCATACGACACCAATAAAGGCCAGTGGTATGGCTAGCATAACCACTACGGGTTCTAAGTAGCTGCGGAATTGATAGCTAAGAATTGCGAAAACGCCGAATAACCCAAGAGCGAATCCTTTGCCCATTGAGGCGCCGGTTTCCGCTGTATCTTTCGCTTCACCTTCAAAATCGAAGCGAAGCCCAGGGTATTTGGCCATTAGCTTAGGCGCTTCTTGCTGTTGGAATTGACGAATAATGGCCGTGGAATTTGCCTTTGTGTTATCCGTATCGCCGAACACGCTGATTGTTCTTAAACCGTCAATGCGTTGAATTCGAACATAGTTACGCTGAAAATCGAGCGTTGCTATTGTCGCGAGAGGGATCTGGCTTCCATCTGGCATAATAATAGGGAAATTCGCCAATGCTTGAAGATCGCCAGCTTGAACTTTATTTAGGCGAACTTCAATCGAGATGTTTTCGACCCCAACTTGAATCTCATCGGCGGTTTGGCCAAAGAATGCAGCCCGTAGCTGACCTGCAATCAACTGGCCATTGACACCATAGGTTTCTGCGCCGGGACGAAGCTTCACGAGCACTTCTTCTTTACCCATACGCATGTCATCCAACACGCCGTGCACGCCGTCAAACTCATTGAGGTATTGCTGTATGTCGATAGAGGCTGCTTTAAGTGCATCAAGATCATCGTGTTTCGCACGTATCTCGATTGCACGCCCACCTGGACCCATGGTGGGTTGTTTGAAGACAAGAGAAATTGGGTCTGCAAGTTCGCCAATGTCTTCTCGCCACGCGGCAATAAACTCATCGATGAGGGTGTTGCGGCTTTCAGCTCCTAATAGATCCAATCGTACTGTCGCAATATGCGGGCCTGATTCATTGGCGTCTGCATTGGCATTGAATTGACTGGTGATATGTTCAACTAAAGGCGTGCCATTTTCTTTTTCTTCACTCCATTTTTCACTTAGGCGTTGTGCTGATAAAACAATCTTATCGACGACTGCCTCTGTTTGTGACAACGAAGAACCGGGTGGCAGAATGATTCTCGCTTCAGCAATATCACCATCAAGCTCTGGGAAAGGCTGAAACTTGAGGATGCCTCCAGCAATAGTGGCTACTGAAATTAACAATAGAGCCACAACGCCACCTAAAAACGCATAGCGATACTCGACAACTTTCTCTACTGCGTTGACGAGCTGGTTATTGCGAAAATGCTCAAAACTATCGAGAAGTTTTTTCTTAAACTTGGCTGGTGGCTTTTCTTTTTTCTCTTTATGTAAAGAGTGAGAAAGGTGATTAGGCAGAATCAAGAATGCTTCCACTAAGCTGAGCGTTAAGACTAAAATCAACACTTGAGGGACGGCCTTGAGTACGGCCCCCATTTCACCTTGCAAGAAGAGTAGACTACCGAAAATACATACCGTGGTTAGGAATGACGAAATGACACCTGGTAGTACCTTTTTCACCCCTTTAATCACAGCGTCGTCAATGTCATCACCTCTATCTAAGTGAGAGGCTATCGATTCGGCGATCACTATCGCATCATCCATCATGATACCGATAGCCATGAGTAGGCCGACCAAAGACATAATGTTGATGGACAAGCCTAACTGCGCCATCAAGAACAACCCACCAAGGAATGCAACCGGAAGGCCGGCTGCCACCCAAAAAGAATAGCGTAGACTAAAGAACAGCCACATTGTTGCAAAGACGAGTACGATCCCTTGCCAACCGTTGCTGACCATCATTGTGAGACGATCCCAAAGCACAGAGGAGAGATCGTTGGTCAATTCGAGCTTAACGCCATCTGGTGCGATAGCTTGTTGGTCGGTAACAAACTGGACAACGCGCTCTTTAATTCTTAAAGCGTCATCTTCTTTGTTTTTGCTGATTTTTAGTAGGGCAGAAGGGTGACCATCAAAGAGGACTTTTTGTTCATCAAGCTCAAAGCGATCGGTAATGGTGGCGATATCTTTTAATCGAATGAGAGAGCCATTTGGGCCAGAACCCACAACAATGGTCTCTAGCTCTTGTGGTGTAATCTTTCGTTCGTCAAAGCGGATCAGAAAGTGTTTATCAGGCGTCTCAACATTACCGCTAGGCAGTTTAACGTTTTGGCGACCGATTTGTTCGGCGATATCACCAACACTTAGGCCAAGTTGGCGCATGGCCTGTTCATCGAGCTCTACACGAAATTGGTGATCAGAAAAACCAGCAACACTAACTAAAGAAACGCCATAATCAAGCTTTAACGTTCGCTTAAGCCGTTCTGCGTAAGCTTTTAACTCAGGCCACGTTGTATCTGCGGTGATGGCGACATCGACAACGGGTTCGTTCCAATCAAGCTCTTGCACGACGGGAGATTCGATCTCTTGCGGAAAGTCATTAATAGAGTTGATCTGGGTTTGAACATCGACCAGCATTCGACCGATGTCTGCTTTCTCATCCAGCTTTAGAATTAAACGAGCAGAGCCTTCTATCGCTTCACATTGCGTTTCTTCGATGTTTGCAAGTCCATCGACAGCATCTTCCATTCGAACACAGATACTCTCTTCCACTTCCAGAGGAGATGCACCAGGATACACCACGCCAGCCATAATATAGGGTGGGTCAAACTCAGGAAACGTTTCTCGTTTTATGTTTGGTAATGATGTTATCCCCAGCAGCAGTAAGCTCAACATCAAAAGGTTAGCTGCGGTGGGATGTTTGGCAAAGAATCGAATCATAGGTCAGTCCCCTCTGATTGAGCTTCTTTGAGTAACATGCCTTGAATTGCAGGAAGCAAATCGTTCAGGATTAATTTCTCACCTTGTTCGATTTCTCCATCAATGATCACTTGGTTGTCTCGGCGGTAAAGCACCTCGACTTGCTGGATTTTTAAGGTGCTTTCTGGCGTCATGATGTAAATCTTGTCGCCATGTAATGCGCGCTCAGGAATCACCCAGCTTGGATTTTCTTGGCCTTCAATCTGCGCACGTACGAACATGCCATTTACGAGCGGAGGCACTGAAGTAGGGTTAAGTTGCCGATAATCTTGCGCTATTTCCAGTATTACACCGGCTGTTGCTTGTGTCGGATCCACCGTTTCGCTGATGCGAGAAACTTTAGCGGGCCAAGAGGCGCTTACATTACCACTACTTAGCTCAATAGAGGCTTCAATGAATGTGGTATCTGGCTTTGGTATGCCGGATTCGTCGCGCGAGAATTCGCCGATGCTTGAGGCTAGAGTGTGCATATCGTGAATAGAAAGCTGAGCTTCTACTTCCATGACATCAATACCATGCGCAGTGATCATAACTTGTTGAATGTTGACCACTTGATCTTGCTCGATATCTACGCTTGAAATACGAAGATCATAAGGCAGGGTAATAATGGTTCGTTCCAGAGAGCGTTGAGCCTCTTCTACTTTGGAGTTATTCACTTTAACTAAGGCTTCGGCAACGCGCTTTTCATCGGGCATGAGACCGATTTGATTTTCAATATCGAGAACCAGCTTGCGTTGCGATAGCGCGCTTTGCTCTTGTTGATCCACATCTGACTGAGAGGTAAGCCCTTTCTTACGTAGATTTTGTTTTCTTGCTAATTCTTTGTTGGCAATCTCTAAGCGATTTTTTTCAATTTTGAGTGTTTGTTTCAGGTTTTGTTCTTCTTGACCAAGCTTAGCGAGAGAGGTGAGGGCAGATTTGAGGTCAGCTTGTGCTTGGACGAGTTTTAGTTCGTAATCAAGGGGGTCAATGCGCAATACTTCGGTACCGGCTTTGAGCACTTGGCCTTTTTCTAGTTGAGGATTGCGATAGACGACTTTGCCTGAAACTTCGGCTATTGCTTTCCATTCGACCTTAGGCTCGATTTTACCAAACCCTATTGCTAGCGGGGCCATTGAGCGAAGTTCTAAGGGGACGGTGTTAACTAACCTTGCTCTGTCACCAGCCGGTTTAATTGGTAAGTCTGGCTGGAGTTTGATAGCAGCCACCAACGCAATGACGCCGACAGCGAGAGCAGGGAAAAAGAGCAGTTTCTTATTAACTTTCATGTTGTTCGCCTTGCGTGTTTAAAAAACCATGTTTCATTAGATCTATGTTGTGCTCAATGAGCCTATCGAGAAATTCTTCACTCAGTTCAATACCGTGTAGACCTAGCATGGCGCTTGGTACAATGAATGGAAAAACCATCAAACTGATGTAGGAAACCTTACACAGTAAAGGGTCGACGCCAGGCTTTAATATTCCGCTATCTGTCATACGTTCAAACATGACACTTTGCATAGGTTGAGTGACATCGAGGAATACTTTTTCTAGCAACTTGCGCTGTGTTTCTGATGGCGACATCGTCATCACTTGCATAACCAGACGCGGAAATTGAGGAACTTTGATCATCTCGCGATAATAGGTACGCATGATCTCTAAAAAATTTCGCTGAGAACTATCTGATAACAATTGCTGCATTTGGATCTGCATGGGTGCTATTGTCTCGCGCAACATAGTCTCAAATAGTCCCTCTTTGTTACCGAAGTAATAGCGGATCATCGCGACATTGACACCAGCGCGATTTGCTATAAGTCGAGTAGAAACTTTGTCGTATGCCATAACAGTAAAGAGCTCTCGAGCTTGCTCGATTAACTTCTCGCGAGCATCGATTTTTTCGCTGGGGCGACCCGCTTTACGATTTGTGTCTGCCATTGTGATTACCATAATTAAACATACGATTAATTATAGAGGTTGGTTAAGGGAGTGGTAGGCGATTAATTCATCATTATTTAATCAACTGATTAATTTTTTGATTTATGTGATGAAAAGGGAGAAATCACTGAAATAGAGAGAAAAATACCCGCAAGGCAGTCAAAACCTTGCGGGCTAAAAGGGCAACAATTTTGCAATTGTTTATTTGGAGATTGTTGGCTAAATATCCATATTTAAACTGTTACAAAGCGTCTGCACTTTTTAGCATATCTTTATGTCAGTGTAACCAATGCCCATTAAAGTAACACTTTAGTCACGATTGGTTAAACGGTAAAAACGCAAAGATAACTTTCATAAATGGAAAGTTCGGGCTACATAAAAATGAGTTCTGTTTTAGCGGTTGAAGTACAAAGGTTTAGCATGCTAAAACTGCGACAATCGCTTATTAGGAGTTCAATATGCCAATTTTTAGGTCTTTCTTTAAACGCCGTATCTTACGTAAAACCATTGAGAAGATGGTCCCCGCGTTGGTTCAAGGTTATGGCTCTCGTGACTTTTATACTAGCGGTCAGGTTTTGCAAACTGCACGTTCAGTTCAAGCTTCTAAGCGTTATTTTCATTACAACCTGGCACTTTTTTGTAATCAGTTAGATGAGGACGCACAAAGACGTTTTAATATGACTCAATCAGAGCTCGAAAAACTGCGTTTGGAGCTCGCCAAGAAGATTTTTTCATGTACGGAATACACAGCGATGGACGTATTATCGTTAGGTCAGTCAAGTTCGTGGAAGGGTGGAGCGAACGATGACAATCTATCCAACCATTACGGCATGAACAGTCGATATTAACCGGATAAAAATAAAAGAGCCTTCTCATCATGAGAAGGCTCTTCGCTTTATACTAGGCCTTGTTGCTTTGCCATTTGGTTAGCGATTTGCGGCGCTTTCCAGATGCTCGGTAATAAAATGAGTGATACTGGCACTGCAGTTATCACAATAAAGGATTGCAGCGCTGTGATGCCACCAGACCCCATAGATATCAGTGCAATCGCAACGACACCCATCATAACGCCCCAGAAACTGCGCATGGCAGCATTTGGTTCCGTTGTACCTGAAATCACGACGCTTATGGTGTAGGTCATAGAGTCACCTGTAGTGACAATGAACGTGGTGGTCAGCACCAAAAACAGAACCGAAACGATCATAGGGAAAGGCAGTTCTGCGGTAATCGCAAGTAAAACTGCGGGTAGGTTAAAGCCTTCAAAAGCACCTGAGATCAAGCCCGGGTTTTCCAGTTCGAAAGCTAAGCCGCTACCACCCACGATGCTAAACCAAAAACAGGTAATAAGAGGTGCAGCAATACTGATTGAAAGCACAAGTTGGCGAATGGTACGTCCACGAGAAATTCGAGCAATGAAAATTGCCATCATTGGGCCGTAACCGATAAACCATCCCCAGAAAAACACGGTCCACCAATCTAACCAACCGGTATCGCCTCGGTAGAGGGCCATTGGGAAGAAGTTGTCTACCATGCGACCGACGCCCTGAACGTAGCCATCGACAATAAAGCTAGTAGGGCCAAATACAAGAATGTAGCCGATCAAAGCAACAGAGAGGATGATGTTATAGCGGCTAACAATTTGAATGCCTTTACTTACCCCACTTAATGCAGAGATGGTGTACATCGCGATAGCAAAAAGAATTACCAGCATTTGAGTTGTGAAACCATCACTTAAACCAAAAAGTTCGTTAAGCGCGTAGCTGATTTGAAGGCCTAAGAAACCTATTGGCCCAATGGTTCCCGCTGCAACTGCAATAACGCTGCATGCATCGGCGATATGTCCGACCCAGCCGTGAATTCTGTTACCAAAGATAGGGTAAAGCAAAGTGCGAGGTTTAAGAGGTAGGCCTTTGTCATAGTGAAGATGCATCAGAACGATAGAAGACAAACAGCCTAAGATAGCCCAAGCAAGAAAACCCCAATGCATAAAAGATTGTGATAATGCATTGATCGCCGCCGCACGTGCTGTCGTTGCCTCTCCATAAAGTGGTGGAGCGGAAACAAAGTGAGCGATTGGCTCGGCGGCAGCCCAAAATACACCGCCACCAGCAAGTAGCGTACAAAGTACAATTGATAGCCATTTAAAGGTATCGATATCAGGTTTTGGTAGAGCGCCAAGTTTTACGTAGCCAGTTCGGCCAAAGGCTAGGAATAGTCCGATTAGGAAATTAACCAACAGTAGGACTTGCCAAAAGGCGCCAAAGTATTGGGTTGAAAAAGCAAAGCCGCTATTTACCCATTGGGAAAGTTGTTGAGTGTTGGTAAGAGCAAGGAATACAAAGCCAAGTAAGAAAGTGCCACTTAGCCAAAATACTGGATTGTTGAGTTCAAGTTTACCGAATAGATTCGAAGGTTTAGTAGTCGCTTTTTCTGCAGTATCAACGGACTCGTGATTGTGAATACCGTCAACTGACTGCGCTAGATTAGACATTAAAAAGTTCGCTATTTCGTGGTCTGTTCGTTTCCAAACAAACCTATGCATTTCCCCCACTCCGTTTCATAAGAATTGTGAGGTGCGTCAAAAAGCGGCTGATGATAGCATAATTGTTAACAAATGCGCAGGTTTTTACAAATGAGCAAGTTTGTCGTTTCTATTTAGTCTGCCTTAGTGTACTTATCTGCGAGGACTTCTGCTGAGATAGGGCGCTCAAGTAAGTAACCTTGCAATATGTCACAACCATATTGGATCAATACATCTTGCTGTGCTTTTGTCTCTACGCCTTCAGCGACAACACGCATGTCAGCTGACCGAGCGATCGCAATAATCGCTTTGACGAGGGAGTCGCTTTGTTCTGAATTAAGCATTTTGTCGATGAAAGTACGATCGATTTTTAGCTCGTCTAAATTAAGGTTACTTAGGTAGCTCAATGAGGAGTAGCCAGTACCGAAATCATCAAGTGACATGGTAAAGCCCAACTCTTTCAATTCAGAGATAATTGGCGTGACCTTAAGAAGATCTGTGATCAGGACATTCTCGGTGATTTCGAGGGTAATGCGCTGGTTTGATAGCCCATGACGTTCAACAGTCGAGATGAGATTTGATACGAACTGATCATTCATTAACTGCATTGGCGAGATGTTGACGGACAGTGCCGTATTACCTTCTGGGAATATTTGCCCAAACTCTTCACAAGCGCGATCTAAAACGAACTGGCCAAGTTGATTGATGAGGCCAATTTCTTCGGCAAGAGAGATGAACTCAAGCGGAGATACGTGGCCTAGCTGAGGGTTATGCCACCTCAATAAACTTTCGACACCATAAATATCGCCAGTTTTAGCGTTGATCTGTGGTTGATAGACCACAGACAACTCACCGCGTTCGATAGCTCCTCGAAGTTCTCGCTCTAGCAAGAAGTCATATTGAACTTGTTGGTTGATGGTGCTGTCGAAAAACAGGACATCGCCTTTTTGTCGCGCTTTAGATTTGTAGAGCACGATATCGGCTTTAGAAATTAGGTCTTCAGGATCATCGCCGTCGGTTGGGTACATAGAAACGCCAATTGAACAACTGGCAAATAACACTTTGCTATCAATAACAAACTGCTGTTTAAACACGTTTTTAATCTGTTCGACTTTGCTTTCTGTCTCGGAAAGATTGTTGAGGCAAGGGAAACAGAAAATGAACTCGTCGCCACCAAATCGTGCCACAAACTCGTGAGGTAGAAGAAATGCTTCAAACTTCTTACCAATTTCACTGAGTAATCGGTCGCCAGCACTATGGCCATATAAGTCGTTGACCTTCTTAAAATCATCCAAATCGACAAACATGACGGCCAACTGTTGGCAGTTTTGTTTGGATAGGGAAATGCCACTGGCGATATGTTCGTGTAAGAGAGCACGATTAGGCAAACCTGTAAGTTCATCATGCAAGGCCATATGTTCAAGTTTGTCTTTGGTTTCTTGCAGCTGATTGAAATCGTTGTTGATGCGGTTTTGAAACAACTCAAAGCGCTTAGCGATCATTCTGCTTAGCATTAAGGAAAACAGCGCGACAATGAGTGTCGTGATGACGCCGATAGTGATCATCTGACTGACGGCGTGTGTTTGTTCTGCTTTTAACTGTTGCTGACGTTCCGCTAAAAAATGCTGTCGTGTTTCTTCGTATACGCCCGAGCCAATTCGCCAACCCCATGAAGGTTCTGTCAGGACATAGCTGATTTTTTCCGGATTCGTTATCCCTGTCGGCAAGTAAATGGAGGAGTGCTGAATAAACTGTCCATCGCTATTTAAGAGCTTCTTTACACCTTCGATGTTTAACTGATTACCCAGTGTTAGCGCGTCTTGGCCTATCAAAGATGAGTCAATATGGGATAAGATTTTACCTTGTGCATCAAGTACAAAGACATAGCCAAACTGACCAAATCTGAGGTTTTTGATCCATGCTAGTACCGTTTTTTTGATATCGTCTTCTACATCGACGACGTAGTCGCCAGTGCCGATAAACCAATCATAAGGTTCAAAGTATTTACCAAAGCCAATTTTTTCAAATTCTTTGTTTTTGTTGTCGGGTTTTACGAACCACCATCGATAAAACGCTTCACCCTTTTCTTTGACTTGCTCACCCATCTCGCGAACGATGTAGCTACCTCGAACATCTTTAAAGTCCCATAATGATGTCCCTTCTACTCGCGGAAGAAGCGGGTGCATGACGTTTAAGCCTTCAGTTTTGTAGATAAAAAAGTAGCCTCGACCATTATTAAATCGTATGTCGCGTAGAGCGTCAGTGATAAGGCGAGTGACTTGCTGCTCGGGCAGGTGTTTGTTGCTTTCATATAGCCTGGTGGCAATGGAGTGCGCTTCGTAGATTCTTTCTTGGATGGTTTGTTCTAGTTGTTCTTCTGTTCGCTCGCGTGCGTATTTGACTTGTTCAGCAACGTATTCAACCTGTTTTGTTAAAACCGTATTTTGTCGTTCTTGATAGTCATACTTAAGTGCTTCAAGTTTTTCTTCGGAACTAAGTACAGTGTCAGTGATGGCAAGAAGAAGCCACAACAAGGTAAAAAAACCAACGATGGTTGCAGGTGCGTAGGTGATTAACTTTATGAGTTTTTTATCGGTGATATCAGCCATGTTGCGCCTAGGAGTCCTTGTTTTAACAGCAGGTTAATGATAGCAAAAGTATTTCAAAATGTTTCACTCAATATCAAGGGTATGATTTTGATATTGAGTAGTGAATCAGTATGAACAATGAGAATAACCCACATTAGTGAGTTTATCGTTCATACTTTAGTCAGTCTTTTAAATGGAATTTACTGTGAAGCGACTGTTGTTCTGGTTTATTGTTTGTTTCCCCTCAATCATTTGGGTAAGTCTTGCATTCCATGAAGCAACTTGGTGGGTGGAGAACATTGCCGCTTATCCAAGCTTATTCCTGTTGGTTTACTTACTGATTGCGTGTGTGTTTGGCGTTTTGCGTCGATGGAGCCACACCTTCGCCAGTGTCTTGTTTGCGGTCGTGTTTTGGTTGCTAACTCCAGCGCCCTCTAAGCTCGTTTCTTCACAATGTGCGAATCCAGTGACAGTGGCCCAGTTTAATCTGTTTTATGAAAATGAGGATATTAACCAAACGCTGAGTTACCTGCATAACAGCACTTTTGACTTGGTTGTGTTGCAAGAAGTCTCACCATCTGTTGGGGAGAGGCTTAAAGTGTTAAGCGATATCTATCCCTATCAATATGGAGGACAAGAAGGGGTTGGCTTTCCATCAGGGCAGATGATTCTAAGTCGATCAGAGCTTAGGAATATGTCAGTGTTCTATTCACCAGATCAGCAAGCGATCATTCGCGGGGTTTGGCGCCCGACTAAACAGCAAGCGTTCGTGTTGATTACTGCCCATCCACCTTCTCCGCGAAGCAAAGCGCTTTGGCATCGTCGTAATACACTGATTCACACGATAGAAACGTTAATAGCGCAATACCCATCTGATGAGACCATCATTATCGGCGATTTCAATCTGTCCGCAGTCAGTTTACGCTTTGCCAATTTGTTTCCCAGTTTTCAAACCACTCCAGTCGCGAGTTGGCCTAATTGGGCTGAGCGTATCACGACACCACCTCAATCTATGATTGCGATCGATCATTTGTGGCTGAAGTCTGCTGAGCAGGGTAGAAGGATCTGTAGAAGGTGGGGCAGTGATGAACCTAAAGGCTCAGATCATAAATTGGTTGCAACAGTGCTGGGTTATTAATGCTTGATAATACAAAATAAGAGAAAGCCCATGTTTAGGCTTTCTCATGGAACTCACTAAGGGCAAAGCGGACCTTGCTGCGCCACTTGCTCAATCATGTAATCATCACGTAGGTTTCGGTACACAACGGTGTGCCAAACTTCACCATTATCTAGCGTGAATTCAATCGCGTAATTCGTACCATTGACTATTTGAGTTCTAACTTCGTTGATTTGTTTTAATTTAGAAGCGGTATTCATCTGAGCGAGAACATTATCTAGCGCTTTTTCGACTCCAGGAGTTACGTCAGATACACTCCAACCACCTGGCATTGTTTTGGTGCTGCACATCGGATTCGATGGGCTGATCTGTTTCTGAGGCTCTGTTTGTTTTGCGCATCCAGTCAGTGCCATCACTGAAAGAACCGACGCCGCTAAGATTGTTTTCATTTGTCTACCTAATCAATGTGATGCATAAATGGTTTCAATAAAGGTAGCATCAACTGGGGTGCACAGAAAGCTGAATTACAATAGAGTCCTAATACAAAGAATGTGTTAGCAAAGAGTCAGAAGTGAGCAATTAAAAAAGCCGCCCGGGTGAAAGGCGGCAAAAGGCAGGAGTGAAGGATTCTTAGTCGCGATATTTGTACTGATAATCCACATCAACGATGGCTTTGTACTGTAGTTGGCCTTGACTATTGCCATACTCGCCGACAACGACATTCATATCTGTAACTTCAATACTTGGATTAATGACATTTTGGTTTCCTGTCACTAATTTATATTTAAGTTCCTCTTGAGGCATGGTTTTAAATTCTTCCATAAGGGTCATTCCCGCTTCGTACGCTTGCTGCTTCGTCGCGTAGCTTTCGGTTTCGAAGGTACGATTTGACATTGTGGTTTGTATTGCCGCAAAAACGGATGTGCTCATGACTAATGATGCTAATAGGATAATTTTCTTCATAGTGGTCTCTCCTCTTGGCTAACCGTTGAGAACCATACTATCTACACTTACGTAAAGGGTCAGTCAGGCTGTGTAAGGTTATTCCTAGTTTTGGTAAGGGATTTGTTGACATTTGTTACAACTCTTTAGCGGGATGTTGACATTGGTCGTTTAGGTCATGTGCTTGTTAGCGGAAATTGATTGCCGCGACAGTGAGCTGTTTAAGGCGTACATCGCCAACTTGATTTGTTACGAGTTTGTCAGAAAATCCACAGCTTTAGAGTGAGTTAAAGAAATAAGACAATGAAGCTCGACGAGTGGTATTGAATTTGCTTGAGTAAGGTAAGAAGTGCCTACGCTTCTATTCAATAAGTCTAATCTGTGCGCCGCGGTGGGTTTACAGGAATGAATGATGAAAAAATGGATTATTTTTGCTGCGATAGGGGTTCTGCTGTCTGGATGTAGCACCAAGTTTGTTTATAACAATATGGATTGGCTGCTCATCGAATACCTCGAAGATTATGTCGAACTCAACGATGAACAAGAGGAGCTAGTCAGTGACAAAATTATGTTGCTGAGTGAGTGGCACCGTAAAGAAGAGATTCCAAATTATATAGAGCATCTAGATGAACTTATCGCTCTAGATCTGAGGGCATTTACAATCGAGGACTTAGAACGTCAGGAGTCTAAGTTTCAAAGCCACAGTGATAGGTTGATACAGCGAGTTGCTCCTGAGCTATTTGAACTGGCTCAACAGCTGACCGATTCGCAAGTCGAAGAGCTGATGAACAATATTCGAGTTAGGCACACCAAATACAAGAAGAAACATCAAAAGCTATCAGAGCGAGAATCAAGACGTAATTATGCAGAGAAAATTGCAGAGAATGTTGATGATTGGTTAGGCAGTGTGACAAAGGAACAAAAGCAACTGATTAAGCTTTGGAGCCAAGAGTTATCGGTGACTTCCTTAGATTGGATTCAACACCAAACTAAAATGAGAGTTGAGATGAATGCTCTACTCACGAAGCGTTTTGATATCGCTCGCTTTGAACCACACTTCGAGCAACTGATGTTTGACCCCACAAGCTATTACGCCCCCCAGCTAGAACAAAAGATAGATCACAACAGAAAGGTTGCGAATCAATATCTAGTACAGATGATCAATTCAGCGACCGATAAGCAGGCAGAGCACTATCGCGAAGAGCTGCATGACTGGAAGAGCATTGCGCTTGATATTCAATAATGTTCGATTTTAACGACTACTTTTGGTGAAAGTTTACTCAAGGAATCCAGTCGGTTACATTGTCAGTAACATTTATTAACGACGTTAGATTATGGAATGGATTCTACTATTTGTAGCAGGAGTGCTAGGCGGTGTATTAAATAGCATCGCTGGTGGAGGCAGCTTTATTACTTTCCCGGCATTGCTTTTTGTCGGCGTTCCTCCAATAGCGGCCAACGCAACTAACACGTTTGCTGCATGTGCTGGTTACATTAGCGGCGCGTATGGTTTTAGAAAAGACATTGTACAAAGCACGGCCTCTTTAATTTCTCTTGTGTGCTTGAGTCTTCTTGGCGGCGCTCTAGGTGCATTGTTGCTGCTCAGTGTGGATGAATCTCTTTTCTTAGAAGCGATCCCTTGGCTATTATTGTTTGCCACTCTGCTGTTTGTATTTGGTCAACATATCAATCGATTGTTTGCGCAGTTGGCATCTCGTTCGACAATTCATCCTTTTTGGGGCGTTGCTTCATTAGCACTGTGTTTAGTTTGTGTCTCTGCTTATGGCGGCTTTTTCAATGCTGGCTTAGGCGTCATTGTTCTGAGTTACTTAGTCTTAGCGGGCTACAGCGATATTAATCAGATGAACGGCCTTAAACTTTTGGTCTCATCTTGCGTCTCTATCATTGCGATCGCAATATTTATTGTGGACGGGTCGATTGATTGGAGCCGAGGTATTGTGGTGATGCTTGGTACCCTTGCAGGAGGGTATGTGGCCGCTCGAATCTCGAGAAATATTCCTCAAATCTATATACGGGGCTTTGTCACTGCGTCCAGTGCTTTTATGACGATATACTTTTTCTTTGACGTGTACTGATAACCCTAATATTTCGGTTATTAGCGCTTATGATAGAAGTCACATGACTAGATATTTTGAGGTAATTTTAGGTTAATTTTTGTCCGTTATTGCAATAATCATCTTGTGAAAACAAGTGTTTAACGCCACCCAATTTTCTTTGGTTAGGGGGAAATATGGACAGAAAACTCGGACGGGTTATGTCAAGCAGCAGAATGGTAACATTCATTGCTTTTCTGACCGCGACATTTGCTTGGGTTTTGAGTATGCCTGCACTGTTTAGTATCTCTGTGCTTGCTTTGATTTTTGGTGCTGTGCTGTATTTTTATGATAAGCGCAAGAACGAGGCTCAGCCCAAGCGCGTTTGATTGATATAAAAACAGAGAGTACAAATGTACTCTCTGTGACATGATGGAACCTCTAAACGCAATTAAAAGAAGCCTAATGGGTTCACATCGTAGCTGATCAGCAGGTTTTTGGTGTTTTGGTAGTGATCGAGCATCATCTTATGTGTTTCACGACCAATACCTGATTTTTTGTAGCCGCCAAATGCAGCATGAGCTGGGTAAGCATGGTAGCAGTTAATCCAGATACGGCCTGCTTCAATTTTACGCCCCATACGATACGCAAGGTTGGCGTCACGCGTCCAAACACCTGCACCTAAGCCATACTCAGTGTCATTGGCGATCTCCAGTGCTTCTGCCTCGTCTTTAAACTTAGTAATCGCAATAACAGGTCCAAAAATCTCTTCTTGGAATATGCGCATCTTATTGTGACCTTCAAGCAAGGTCGGTTGCACATAGTAACCTGATGATAATCCATCATTTTGCTGAGCGATATTGCCACCAAAGACAACGTTCGCGCCCTCTTGTCGACCGATTTCCAAGTAGCTTAAGATTTTATCAAACTGCTCTTGGGATGCTTGAGCGCCAACTTGGGTGTCAGTATCGAGTGGGTTGCCCTGCGCGATGGTTTTTGCTCGCTCGGCAACTTTAGCTACAAACTTGTCATAGATAGATTCGTGCACTAATACGCGTGACGGACAGGTACACACTTCGCCTTGGTTGAAAAAGGCGAGTAGGGTGCCTTCAATACATTTCTCTAGATACTCGTCCTCATGCTCGAAGATGTCTGGGAAATAAATGTTGGGTGACTTACCTCCGAGCTCAACAGTAGAAGGGATCAGGCTATCGGCAGCACATTTCAGAATATGATTCCCGACTTCTGTCGAACCCGTGAATGCTAGCTTGGCAATTCTGTCACTTGTTGCGAGGGCTTGTCCTGCTTCACTGCCGAAGCCGTTGACGATATTGATCACGCCTGCTGGGATAAGGTCACCAATTTTTTCCATCAACAGCAGAATGGATGTCGGAGTTTGTTCTGCGGGTTTAAGCACGACACAGCAACCAGCCGCCAAAGCCGGAGCGAGCTTCCAAGCCGCCATGAGCATTGGGAAGTTCCAAGGGATGATTTGACCGACGACACCAATCGGCTCCGGAAAGTGGTAGCTAGCGGTGTTAGCATCAAGTTCAGCAGCGCTACCTTCTTGCGCTCGAATACAGCCCGCAAAGTAACGGAAATGGTCAACGACAAGTGGTAAATCTGCTGCGAGTGTTTCACGAACGGGTTTACCGTTTTCCCATGTCTCTGCCACAGCAAGTTCTTCGAGATGCTCTTCAATACGGTCGGCAATTTTTAGAAGGATATTCGAGCGTTCGGTCACACTGGTTGCCGCCCATGTCGCTCTGACATTATGTGCAGCGTCAAGAGCCAGTGATATATCGGCTTCGCCTGAACGAGCTACCTGACAATAGGATTGCCCATTAATTGGTGAAATATTAGAAAAATACTCCCCTCCAACAGGTTTTACCCACTCGCCACCAATGTAGTTATCGTAATGTGATTTAAAAGTGACTACAGAGTCCGGGCTGCCTGGTTGTGCGTAAATCATAAATATATCCTTATACGTTTCTCGTTGATTGCAGAGCATTCTTGGTTGTTCTGCATTTTTGTTTCAAACGGAATAACGCAAATCACAGACCGGATGTTAAAAACTTGTTGTATTTTCTTTGTGGCGCTAGAGTAATCAAAGCTTGTGCCGTGTGCCTTTGTAACCGTCTGGACTGTTTGAATTGTTAATGAATTGTTCATGTGTTCCAAAATGACACACTGGGAATGCTCAAAAGTGGAACAGATATGGAAATACAAAGTTTTCAACAAGGCGATTGGTTAAGCTCTTCGTGGGATAGAAGCAGCAATGCCGGCCTGAGAGAAGTTAAAAAGCCGGAAGATATTGTGCTAAGTGGTGCAATACTGCAGCAGCGTTGCTTTGAATCGAAGCCTGTCATTGATGCCGTTAAAGAGTGCGCCTTGCCATTGTTCAATCAAGTATTGGCTCGAAGCGATAGTCGATTAATTCTCACTGATGCAGAAGGCGTGATCCTCGCCAGTTGGGGGCAAGATAGATTTCGTGAGCGTTTGACCTCGATTGCGTTACGATCCGGGTCATGCTGGTTAGAGAGACTTAAAGGAACCAACGCGATTGGTACTGCGCTGCATGAGAAGCGTGCTGTGAGCGTGATAGGTGAGCAACATTATATTAAGCACCATCGATTTATCAGTTGTTCCGCGAGCCCTTTGTTTGGACCAACGGGAGAGCTAGTCGGGATTTTAGATATCACTAGTGAGCAAAGTAAACACGATGTGATGGTTCAGTTGTTAGTACAGAACATGGTGCAGTTGGTAGAGAATCGATTATTAACTCAAATCCCGGAAGGCGCGTTGCAGATCGATCTTGCATTAGATTCTTCGGTTTTGTCTACGGGGTGGCAGGGAATTATTATCGCTAATGAAGGAGGGAAGGTCGTTGCACACAACCAATTGGCCTCTCAGTTTATCCCTCATTCTGGTTTAGTTGGACTGTCCGTCGATGACGTGATCAAGCACGCCAAGCAGGGAGAAGGCTTTATCTTCAAAACTCACGAATTGACTGGCAAGCCGTATAGCAAAAAAGTTGTGAGTAGTTCATGTGATCTGCATTTTGGCGATCACTCTATTGAACAAGCATGGCAACAAGCCAATCGAGTGGTAGGTAAGGACATAAGTTTACTTATCCTCGGTGAAACAGGGGTAGGTAAGGGGGAGTTTGTTAAGGCGCTTCATCAAAACAGCGATCGTAAAAAGCAACCGCTAGTGACGGTTAATTGTGGTGCTTTGCCGAAAGACTTATTGGAATCAGAGTTGTTTGGTTATGCTCCGGGGGCCTTTACTGGCGCGAATAGTAAAGGGTATTTAGGCAGAATTCGCCAAGCAGATAAAGGTATTCTCTTTTTGGATGAGATTGGCGAAATGCCTCTCGAAGCTCAATGTCGCCTTCTTACTGTGCTGCAAGATAAAACCGTGATGCCTGTAGGTTCAACACAGACACATCAAGTGGATATTCAGATTATTGCTGCCACTCATCAAGATTTAGCCAGCTTAGTGAAGCAAGGCCAGTTCCGTCAAGATCTCTACTATCGCTTAAATGGTCTGGTGGTTAAGCTGCCAGCACTGCGAGAGCGCCAAGATAAGCAAGCGCTGTTTGCTGCGATTCATCAAAAGCATGGTGAGGAATCTCAGGTTCTTTCAACGGCGCTACTCAATAGATTCGTTGAACACTCGTGGCCGGGTAATTTAAGAGAGCTCGATAACTTACTTAAAGTCGCTTCACTTATCGCTGGAGATGAGCCTGAGTTAAAACTGGACCATATCCCAGAACACTTACTTGAGCCGCTGTTACGTCAGAATGTTGCTGACTCGGACTCTGCGGAGCCGACTCGGGATTTAAGAACGGCGGTCAATAGCACCTTAATGGATGTGTACCGAGAGCATGATGGTAATATCAGTAAGGTTTCTCGAGTTCTCGGTGTGAGCCGAAATACGATATATAGAAAACTAAAAAAGCTTGGCATTTTGGGATAAGGTTGACTGAAAGTAAAGGAGTGCATTGCACTCCTTCATTTATTGAAACCTAGCCGATTAGTGCGCCTTGCTGCTGCGCCTGTTTTACTAAAGCCTGACGTTGAGTTTCCTTTTCTGTTACCACTTTATTGTCCTTTGAAGTGTTGTGTTCCTCAGCTTGTGGAACGAATACAAAGTACTTATTAATAGTCATCTCAAGAACCTCAATTAAGATTATTTAACCATCCAGGTTAGTTGTGTCACCGATTTCCGCCACAGGTGTGTACGGTTCCTTGTTTAGGTTTCAAAAAATAGAGGATGCTTATAAACTAAGCATCCTCCATATGCAACTTAATTATAGGATGAGTTAAGGGTATTACAAAATACCGTACTCATCCGTTTAAGTGTTTTCTTACACGTCGTAAGTCGTAGACGCTGTATCGCCGCCTGTACCAGTCCAGTTTGTGTGGAAGAATTCACCACGTGGACGGTCAGTACGCTCATAAGTGTGAGCACCGAAGTAGTCACGTTGAGCTTGCAGTAGGTTCGCTGGTAGGCGAGCAGTTGTGTAGCCATCTAGGAACGACAGTGCCGAGATAGTACAAGGCATTGGGATACCTGACTCTAGCGATTTAGCCGCCACTTTACGCCACGCAGCTAGGCTGTTTTGTAGGATGCCTTTGAAGTAGTCATCTGAACCTAGGAATGCGATATCTGGGTTCGCTTCGTACGCATCACGGATGTTGCCTAGGAAAGCAGAGCGGATGATACAGCCACCACGCCACATTAGCGCAACGTTACCGTAGTTTAGGTCCCAGCCGTTTTCGTTTGATGCTTCGCGCATTAGCATGAAGCCTTGAGCGTAAGAGATGATCTTAGATGCTAGTAGAGCTTGACGAAGTGCATCAACCCACTCTTGCTTGTCACCTTCAACTGGTGTGATTGTCTTGCCGAATAGAGATTCAGCTTCAACACGCTGGTCTTTAAGCGCTGATAGACAACGAGAGAATACCGACTCAGAGATAAGCGTTAGTGGAATACCTAGGTCTAGTGCGTTGATACCTGTCCATTTACCAGTGCCTTTTTGGCCAGCAGTGTCTAGGATCTTCTCAACTAGTGGTTCGCCATCTTCATCTTTGTAGCCAAGGATGTCAGCAGTGATCTCTACTAGGTAGCTGTCTAGTTCAGTTTTGTTCCAGTCAGCGAATACTGCTTGCATCTCGTCTGCAGACATACCTAGACCGTCTTTCATGAACTGGTAAGCTTCAGTGATCAGCTGCATGTCGCCGTATTCGATACCGTTGTGAACCATCTTAACGAAGTGGCCTGCGCCGTCGTTACCAACCCAGTCACAACAAGGCTCACCAGCGTCAGTTTTAGCAGAAATGCCTTGGAAGATAGGCTTAACCGCTTCCCAAGCTTCAGCAGAGCCGCCAGGCATGATTGAAGGGCCGAAACGAGCGCCTTCTTCACCACCAGATACGCCAGTACCAATGAAGTGAATGCCTTTCTCACGTAGTGCAGCAACGCGACGGTTAGTGTCAGGGTAGTTAGTGTTACCACCATCGATGATGATGTCACCTTTATCTAGAAGTGGCGTTAGTGCTTCGATGAATTTATCAACAACTTCACCAGCACGAACCATTAGCATCACTTTACGTGGCGCTTCTAGTTTCTCAACCAGTTCTTCTAGAGAGTAAGCACCGACGATGTTTGTACCTTTCGCTGGGCCTTCTAGAAACTCGTCTACTTTCGCAGCAGTACGGTTGTGAGCAACCACTTTAAAACCGTGATCGTTCATGTTTAGGATAAGGTTTTGACCCATTACTGCTAGGCCAATTACACCGATATCACCTTTCATTGTTTCTCTCCAATTTTCTAAATGGACGCTCGCATTACGCGATATTTGCTGCTGCGTCTGAATCTAAGTACCACTCCGTTTCACCAGTTGTAGACTGGATTTTCGCTGCCGGATAAGGCAGGTCGCTAGCCGGAGTAGTATGAATTTCGTTTACGATTTCTACCTTGCCCGCACCAAGTACGAGGTAGCTGATTCGTTTTGCTGCTTCTAATACTTTTGCTGTTTTAGAAACACGGATTTGGCCTGATTCAGGATGAGTCGCTAGTACAGATAGGTTCTCATCTTGATAGTTTGTTTGACCTGGAAATAGCGATGCAGTGTGGCCATCTGCGCCAACACCTAGTAGGATCCAGTCAAATACTGGCGTGCCATTTTCACATGGAATCACTGCGGCCATTTCTTCAGCGAAGCGTTTCGCTTCAACTGCTGGCTCATCTTCACCACGAATACGGTGAATGTTTTCTGCTGGCAGATTTACTTGGCTGAACAGTAGCGCATTCGCTTCACCATAGTTGCTTTCAGCATCATCAGGTGCCACGCAGCGTTCATCACCCCACCAGAAATGTAAATTGTTCCATTGAATGCCTTCTGCGTATGGCGCTTTAGCCAGTAGCTTAAAAAGCATCTTAGGTGTACTGCCACCAGACAGTGAAATATGCACTGGACGCTCAAGCTCGCTGAACGCTTTCATGTCATTCGCTAGGCTTTCAACAACCTGCTCAGCGGTTTGGAAAATCTTATGATTGATCATAATTCGCAGTAATCCGTATCTGTTAGGTTTTTACAAGGGAATCGCCATGCGCGGTTATCACGCTCAAGAAGGTCATTCGCTTCTTTAGGCCCCCAGGTGCCACAAGCGTAGCCAAATAGCGCTTGAGGATCTTGTTTGAAATCGAGAATAGGTTGAACGTATTTCCAACACGCTTCTACGGCATCACTGCGAGCAAAGAGTGTCGCGTCGCCATTAAGGGCATCAAGAAGCAGACGCTCGTATGCCGTCAACATTTGAGTCTCTTGCAATGACGCGTAGTGGAAGTTCATTTTCACTTCTTTTGCAACAAAACCTGCTCCTGGCTCTTTTAGGCCAAAGCTCATCTGAATGCCTTCGTCTGGCTGAATTCGAATGATTAACTTGTTTTCTGGTGCATTTTGACCAAAAACAGGGTGAGGCGTTTGTTTGAAGTGAATGACGACTTCTGTCACGCGAGTCGGTAAACGTTTACCAGTACGGACATAGAATGGAACACCATTCCAACGCCAGTTATTGATGTACGCTTTTAAGCCAACGTATGTTTCTGTACGTGAATCTTCGGCAACGCCGTGCTCATCACGGTAGCTAGGAAGAAACTCGCCACGAACATCAGATTCTGTGTATTGGCCCAACACAAGGTTATTGCGTAGGTCATCTTCTTCAAGCGGCTTAAGACACTGAAGTACTTTTACCACTTCGTCTCGCATTGAATCAGCGTTGATTTGCGCTGGTGGCTCCATACCAACCATCGCAAGAACTTGCAGTAGGTGGTTTTGGAACATGTCTCGAACCGCGCCAGAACCATCGTAGTAACCACCGCGCTCTTCAACACCAAGGAATTCAGCCCCAGTGATTTCGACGTAATCGATGAAGTTACGGTTCCAAAGTGGTTCGAACATCGCGTTCGAGAAGCGGAAAACCAATAAGTTTTGAACCGTCTCTTTACCTAAATAGTGGTCGATACGGTAGATTTGGTGTTCTTGGAAATGCTCGTGGATTTCTTTATCTAATGTACGTGCGGACGCCAAATCATAACCAAACGGCTTTTCAATGATCAGTCGTTTCCAGCCATTGTCTTCATTATTCAGGCCGTGTGCTGCAAGGCTTGCAGGAATCACGCTGTAAAGGCTTGGTGGTGTTGCAAGGTAGAATAGGGTATTGCGTTGTTCAAATTGATACTGGTCAGCAAGTTGATCAAGACGAGCGGTAAGCTTGCTGTAATCTGCGGTATCAGAGGTGTTGATGGCTTGGTAATGCAGATGATTAATAAAAGCATCTAATGTTGCTGGCTCAGTCTTCTCCATTTCTTGAAGAGAGCGCTTAAGCTTTTCACGGTAAGACTCATCGCTGTATTCTGTGCGACTTACACCAAGAATGGCAAAGTTTTGCGGAAGCTGCTTGTTTGAGTAAAGGTGATATAAAGCTGGGATCAACTTACGGTACGTTAAGTCGCCCGAAGCACCAAAAATAACGATGCTGCTGTTTTCTGGTATTACCATCATCTTCCCTTAAAAACGAGGTAGTTATTCTGTGCCCGCTAAGAGGCCGCTTATGTGCTGCCAAACCTATCAGTGACACCACTATATTTATAATCGATACTACCTATAGCTTTGATAGGTAAAACCAAAAATAGATAAATGGGTGCAAATTGAGTGCAACCATACACATACAGGTTCTGAGATAAATCTCTATTCGGCAGCGTATTGTCTATGAGTCTTTGACATACATCAACCTTTGCTGAAGCAATCGATTAAATAATGACTTGTTTTTGGCTAAGTTTTTGATTTTCAAGGTAAGGTGAAATGTTGATTAAATGTTGTCAAATGGAGCTTTTGCACTAATAATGGCTTGGCGTTGAATCTTAGAATCTAGCTTTAATGTACTCTTTCATTTTATAGATGTGGGCTTCACGGTCATAGTGAGTTATCTGTTCTTCGCTTAAGAACTGTTCTGCGTAGCTTTGATCCAACTCTTGTTCTAAAAATAGCAGGTAGAGTTTAGGGTCGATATGCCCAGTGACGGCCATGTCGGTCATTATTTCGATGGATTCAGACAGTGTCTTGGCTTTCTTGTATGGACGATCGCTGGAGGTTAATGCTTCAAATACGTCAGCGATGGCCATCACTCGGGCGGGAATAGATAATTCATGTTCCGCTAGGCCCTTAGGATAACCTTGTCCATCCATTCGCTCGTGGTGGCCGCAGGCTATTTCTGGCACTTCTTTCAAATGCTCAGGGTAGGGAAGTCTGTTGAGCATGGTTATGGTTTGGATGATGTGGTCGTTGATGATGAAACGCTCTTCATCATTCAAGGTTCCACGTTGAATGGATAGGTTATACAGCTCACCGCGATTGTACTTTAGCTCTCCAGGCGATAGGACAAAATCCTCTTGCCAAACATCTTTAGGGTTGACGTCTTGAGGCCAATGAATTTTATGCACGGCTTTGTCACACAGTAAGTTTTCCATAACAGGTAGGCTCGGGGACGGTTCTGCACGCGTTTTTTCTACCCAAGAGACTCCTAGCTGATCGTCTAGCGTTCGCTTCCATTGCTGTTGGCTTATGGTGTGTAATCTGTCGATGGCTGCTTGATTCATGAGTTCGCTACCAATGTTACACTCAGCGACAAAGGCAAAGTCATCGTCTAATTGGTGTTGTTTGCTGGCGAGCTCTTGCTTGAGTGTTTCTGAGTATTTTTCCCCACTCGCTAACTGTTGCCAGTAATCAATCTCAGCTTGGGCTTTTAATAACTCGAAGCGCATTCGAACTTCATGAATACGGTCGTAAATTGTTTCTAATTTGGTCGCTTTATCGATCACATACTCTGGGGTTGTTACTTTGCCGCAGTCATGTAACCAAGATGCGAGGTGGAGCGCCTCTCGTTCTGCATCATTCATAGTAAAGGTGGCAAAGTGGATTTTGTCTTTGTCTGCCGCTTCAGTGAGCATTTTGGAGAGTGCTGGGACGCGTTGGCAATGGCTACCGGTATAAGGGGATTTGGTATCAATGGCGGATGCAATAAGTTCGACAAACGCATTAAGCATCTCTTTTTGTTGCCGAATCTTGTCGATGTTTTCTTTCGCAAGTTCTGCAAAGCTCAAAAGTTCTTTTAAGAAAGCGTGTTTGTCACTTTGCTCTTGAGTAATGGCTCGCTCATATCCGAGTAATAAAATTCCAACTAATTCACTACTTCGATTAAGCAGTGGAAACAAGTAAATGTCTGAGTTGTAAAGGGTGTCTTTATAATTGGCGACACTGTTGTCTTCACGATTGAAATGCAACACTTCACCTTGAGCTAAGTCTTTTTGAATCCATGCTGTTGATTGTAGAAATTCATTGATATCAATTTTAAACGGAATGATGGCGTGATTGGCAGCGGTTTCATATTCGCCATCCGCAGAGTCCTTGGTATAGAGAACGATGGTTTCTGCTCGAGTGACTAAATAGCTCTGATGAGTCACTGTTTTTGCCAACACATTGAAGTCTTGGTTACTGGCTGTCTCACGTAACAAACGAAGTAAATCGTGCAACGTATGTTCCATTA